>CEUZ01054840.1_pt1 | contig 106412 bp, 104 predicted proteins | sample 361511 | NCBI WGS metagenome assembly CEUZ01 (sample SAMEA2622822, study PRJEB7988) | marine metagenome | biome: marine biome (ENVO:00000447); feature: surface water layer (ENVO:00002042); material: "saline water (ENVO:00002010), including plankton (ENVO:xxxxxxxx)" | depth 5 m
TTTGCTATTCTTTTTATTTGTCCTTGAGATAAATATTTTATTTTTTTTTCTAAAATTTCTATTAATTGAAATCTATCAACTATATTTTCAAGGTTTTCTTTTTTATTAGTTATTCCGTATAAATCTGATGAGTATTCAAGATTTTCTTTTCCAGTAAAATCGTCATAGATCATACTTTTGTGCATTCCGAACCCAATTTTACTTCTTACGAATTCTTTTTTAAGTGATTTTTCAAAAATTTTTATTTCACCTTCATCATGTGAGCATAAAGAAGAAATAATTCGTATTAAGGTGGTTTTACCTGATCCATTAGATCCTGTAAGAAGCACAAATTCACCTGTACTTATTTCAAAGTTTATATTTTCAAGTACTTTTTTATTACCAAAACTTTTACATAGTTTTGACACTTGAAGTAGATTTATATTTTTTTGATTTTTCATTCCTATAGAATAATAAATATTTATATGTTTAAGGATACTATTCTAAGCATTCATTATGAAGCAAAGACTGCAAAAAATAATAGCATCTTCTGGGATTTCTTCTAGGCGTAAAGCTGAAGATTTAATAAAAAATAAACGGGTAACGATTAATGGTAATTTAGCTTCACTTGGTTCTTTAGCTGACCCTGATAATGATCATATAGAGCTAGATGGTAATTTAATTACACCTGAAGATAAAAGATATGTTCTCTTAAATAAACCATTGGGATATATTTGCACTATGCAAGATACCCATCATAGAAAAATTGTCTCTTCTTTGATTCCATTTAAAGAAAGAATTTATCCAGTGGGGAGATTAGATAAAGATACTTCAGGATTGATAATTATGACAAATGATGGTGAGTTTTCTAATATGATTACGCACCCAAAAAATAAGATTATAAAACGTTATCTTGTAACCACATATAAAGATATTGAATCTTCTCAAATAGATAAATTAAATAGAGGTATTTATTTGAGCGACGGCTATGCAAAAGTACATAAAGTTATTAGATTACAAAATAAAAAAAACATTCAGATAGATATAGGATATGGAAAAAATAGAATAATTAGAAGGCTAATGAGTGCTTTAGGCAATCCTGTATACCAACTTAAGAGAATAAAAATAGGGCATTTGAAATTATATGGATTAGAATCAGGTGAATGGAAGACGATTTCCAAAGATGAACGTGATAAACTTCTTCCTAGGGATTCTAGATCGTGTAAATGATGTTTTTTATACGAGGAATATTTTAATTTCGAGAGGTATTAAATGAAATTTGTAAGATTTTCGGTAAATTCAGAAGAAAAATATGGAATCATCGATAGTGAGAGTGTTAAAGAAATAACTAATTCACCTATTGGTAATTCCTATAAAGAAACGGGTGAGATATTTGAGATAAAATCAATCAAAATATTAGCTCCTAATCCGAACCCAGGGAAAATGTTATGTCTTGCATTGAATTATGAGAGTCATTTATTAGGTGCTGATAAGCCATCAAGACCAGAGCCATTTTATAAAAACTCTAATGCGATTATTGGTCCTGGAGATACTATAATGTTACCTAAAGATGCAGGGTTGGTAGTTTGTGAATCTGAATTGGTAGCCATTATTGGAAAACAAGCGAAAAATGTTAGTGAAGAAAATGCTCTTGATTATGTATTTGGTTACACATGTGGAAATGATGTAAGTGCTAGAGAATGGCAGGCAGGAACTAGATCAGATAAACAATGGTGGAGAGCAAAATCTGCAGATACTTTTGGACCTACGGGTCCATATATAGTAACCGATATAGATCCTCAAGATCTTTCTATTCGAGGGTTTGTTAATGGTGTTGAAGGACAAAAATGTCATACTTCAGAAATGATCTTTACTACTGCACAAGCTATTTCATTTATTAGTCAATATGTGACATTAGAGTGTGGAGATATGTTATGGACTGGAACTTCAGGAACTACACCACCTATAAATCCTGGTGGCGATGTTACTGTAGAAATTCAAGGATTAGGAAGACTACATAATCCTGTAGGGTCAAAATAAAGTTGAATGTTCTTACCAGATCAGAATAAGAAATTAGAGAATTTTTTTATTCCTATATTTAACTAATTATAGTCATATTTGATCCAATAAATTATTAGATACATCCCTACTAATGCAATTAGAATACCTGCAGGATATTGATAAAATCTTGTTAGATATGTTTTTTTTAGTAATGAAAAGTTTTTTATAAATGATGCTAATAAAGTAATTATTAATATTACTGAAGTCATTCCAAGAGAATAACTTATAAATTGTTTTATTCCATTTGCTAATCCTCCACTATTAATTGCATTTGATATTAATGCTATAAATAATGGTAATGTACAACTTATAGAAGCTACTCCATAAGATAATCCATACAAAAAGAATTTTTTAAATTTTGAATCCTGTGAAATATTAATTTTATATGATAATTTTTGTGGAAAAGAAAGGTATAAACTTTTTCCGGAAAATGTATATATTCCTAAACCTACTAAAAAGAAACCTATCAAAATACTTAACCAAGATAAGATAGGTTGTATAAACAATAACCCCCCTGTTATAGCTAGACCTACTGAACCAAAAATTATCAAGAATCCTAACCCTAAAGAAATAGAAATTTGGAAAACATTTAAAAACTTAATTACAAAATTTGATTGATTACCCTTTCTATCTTTGGAGGATAAAAACATGGAAATATAAACTGGTAACATCACAAAACCGCATGGATTAACTGTAGCTAACATTCCTGAAACGAACGAAAAACTTAAAGGTAATAATGAATCTACCTTTACTAAGTTTAGTGTGCTTAACCTAGATAACTCTAGAATGTTAAATACTAAAATTTGTGAAGTTCCTTGAAAAAAAATACTCAATATTATTGAGAATGTTACAGTTCCAGAGAAAATTATCAAGAAAGGTTTATTTATGACGATCACCTAAATCAATGTTATGAAATCTAAAGATTCCTGTTTTTTTTTAGTAATGCAATGACATTTTAATTTGAAGATAATATTATTTATCAATCAAAATATTTAATACACATAATTAATATCAAAATAATATCAAAACAACAATATAACAAATTTGTCTTCTATTACTAAAATACAATCTCAACCCTTTTTGATACCACCAAATACATCAGAAAGTAGTTTCAATTCAATAAGAAAAATATTTATAAATGTTAGTAACTTAAATAAGAGAAATGATCTGATAATAAAAATTAAATCAATCCCAGAATATTTTGTTTTATTAGATCAAATTAATTCAAATGATGATCATTCCGTAGAAATAACAGAAATAGAAACATTAAAAAATAAATCTTCTAAAGAAATAGATAGTTCTAATTTAATTATTGTTGGAGAACATTGGTCTGATTCTGAAATGATCAATGCCTTTACCATGGGTGCTAAGGGTTTTATAACTATTTCTTCTTCTAATTTACAACTAAAGCAAATTATTGGATTATCACTCACTTACAATGGGAATTATCTTCTACATCAAATTTCACAAAGAATGAAGGCGAGTAAGTTACTTAATCATTTATCAAAAAGTTCAACTTATTTTACTAAAGATAACTCACTAGAATGTCCATTGAGTGATAAGGAAATTTCGATATTGCTAAAGATTTCAAATGGAGATTCAAGTAAATCTATTGCAGAAGATTTAAATCTAGGAGAACAAACTATTAAGAATTATGTGGCGGATATTTTATTAAAAAGTGGTGCCAAAAATAGAGCAAATGCGGTATATATATCTCTTAAAAATAATTGGATAAATAATTCGATCTAGCTTATTAAGATTATTGAAAGTAATATTTTTTTGCTAAAATATAATAACAATATTTGTAAAATGTATTGTTAGAAAATTTATTAGACCAATTCAAAAGATGCTGAGTTGGAAAGAGGCTAGAAATGACTGCCGAGGAATTGACCTCTACTGAGGCTAAAGAGCTACAGATTGAGGCCACCTCTCCTTTGGATCTTCGTACGTTATTCACTGCTGGGGTGCATTTTGGGCATCCTACTAAGCGGTGGAATCCGAAAATGGAAGAATTTATTTTCTCAAAACGCGCGGGTGCACATATAATTGATCTATCTAAAACTTTATCATGCCTTGAAAAAGCTAAAGATTTTGTTGAAGAGAATATAGGAAACGGTGGCGAGTGTTTATTAGTAGGAACTAAAGGGCAAGCTCAACGAGCAATAGAAAAATACGCCAACGAAAGTGATTCCATGTATATAAATCAGAGATGGTTAGGTGGAATGTTAACTAATTTTCAGACTGTAAAAAAACGTATTGAAAGATTAATTTACCTTGAAGATTCTCATGCAAAGGGAGTTGAAGATGTTCAGACAAAAAGAGAAGCTTTAAAAGCCAGCAATGAAATAGAAAGACTAAACAAGTTTTTTGGTGGTATCAAGGAAATGGATAAACTTCCCAACATTCTTTATGTAATTGATACTGAATCTGAGCGCATAGCAATAGCTGAAGCAAATAGATTAAATATTCCAGTTGTTGCTATTGTTGATACAAATAGTGATCCTTCTGGTATCGACTATCCTATTCCTGGAAATGATGATTCTATTAGATCTATTGAGATTATCACTTCGCAAATTGCATCGGCGATTGCTAGAGGTAAGGTTTCAGCTAAAACTAGAGAAGAAGAAAAGTTGGCTACTGAAGCTGATTTAGAAGCTCAAGAACAAGCAGCAAGAGAAGCTATTCAACTCGAAGCTGCAAAAAGATCAGAGCAACAATTAGAAAAAACAGATTCTAAGAGTAGTTCTAATAAAAATTCTTCAGGTTCTAAAAAATCGACTTCAAAAAATTCTGAAGACTCAGATTCTTCTGATCAATCATCTAATGTTTCAGTTAAAGAAAATAAAATTACTAAAAAAACAAAATCTTCAAATACAAAAAAAACAGCAAGTTCTGAAAACAAAACTGAAGATAAAAAACCCAAAACTGTAAAAAAAGATTCTGAAGAATAAAATAAAAGTTTCGAAAATAACTAACTCTATAAAGGAAATATAAGTGGCAATAAGTATAGCTAAAGTAAAAGAACTAAGAGAAAAAACAGGTGTTGGAGTTATGGATGCTAAAAATGCATTGGAAGAAGCGGGTGGGGATATTGCAAATGCTGAAAAAATTTTATCTGAAAAAGGATTAGCCTCTGCTTCTAAAAGATCTGGACGTTCTACGTCTGAAGGAAGTGTAGTTAGTTATATTCATACTGGAGGTAGAATTGGATCAATGTTAGAAATTAAATGTGAAACTGATTTTGTTGCAAAAACAAAAGAATTTGCAGAATTAGGTAAGAATATTGCAATGCAAATAGCAGCTATGAATCCTACTTATATTGATAGAGATTCTATCCCTGAAGACTCAAATAATGTTGAAGATCATGAGATTTTGATGGAACAGGAATATATTAGAGATAGTAGTATGATAATCAGAGATTTGGTTAATGAAACTATTAGTAAAACCGGTGAAAATATTAGAATTAATCGTTTTGTTAGATATGAATTAGGAGATCAATAAAAAAATAAGTGAAAATTTATGGTTGATAACACATATTCTAGAATTTTACTGAAATTATCCGGAGAGTCTTTGAAGGGTGATAAAGAATATGGATTGGATATTGATGTTTTAAATTTCATTTCAAAACAAATTGCTTCTCTTCAGATGATGGGTTTAGAGATTGGAATAGTGATAGGTGGTGGTAATATTTGGCGTGGAGTAGATTATGAAAATATTGGTATGGATAGATCAACTGCTGATTCTGCTGGAATGTTGGCTACTATTATGAACGCACTGTCATTGCAAGATTCTCTTGAATCAATTGACGTTAACGTAAGAACTCAATCCTCTATAAATGTTCCCAGTGTTGCAGAACCATATATACGTAGAAGAGCTATAAGGCATATGGAAAAAGGAAGAGTTGTAATTTTTGCTGGTGGAACTGGAAATCCCTATATGTCAACAGATACTGCTGCTGCCTTAAAGGCATTGGAAATAGGTGCAGAGGTTCTAGTCATGGCAAAAAATAATGTAGATGGAGTTTATAATTCTGATCCGATGATAAATGATGATGCGGTTAAATATAATTCAATAACTCACTACGATGCGTTGTCAAAAAAACTTAATGTTCTAGATAGTACTGCACTATCACTTTGTATGGATAATAATTTACCTATTATTGTGTTTAATATTTTCCATGATGGTAATATACATCGAATTTGCCGAGGTGAAAAAATAGGGACTATAATTAGTTCTGATTGATCATTTAAATGATCTGTATAAGAAATTATTAGTAAGGATTTGTATGAATGTTGGAAGAAATTTTAAGCGAAGCTAAAAATAAAATGACTGCTTCTATAAACTCTTTTAAGAATTATTTATCCTCTGTAAGAACTGGAAGAGCTTCGACCGGATTAGTAGAAACAATTAGAGTGGATTATTTTGGAACTGAAATGGCTTTGAATCAACTTGCACAAATTAATTTGGGTGATTCGCGAATGATAATTATACAACCTTGGGATAAAAATTCTGTTGAAGTCATTGCTAAATCTATCCAAAATTCCGATTTAAATATTGCTCCTAATATTGATGGAGACATTATTAGATTGAATGTACCTCCTCTTACTGAAGAAACTAGGAAAGAGATAGTTAAATTAGTAAAATCTAAATCAGAAGATTCAAAAATTTCTATCAGAAATATCAGAAGGTCTGCCCAAGAAGATATACGGGATATAGAAAAAAAAGGAGAATCTTCTCAAGATGATTGTAGGCGTGCACAAACTTCATTAGAAAAATTAACTTCTGAATTTATAGATAATATTGATCAAGAATCTAATAATAAAGAAATTGAGATCATGCAAGTCTAGATTGGCATGATCTGGAGGTTGAATTTCATTGGGAGAGATCCCCGTACATATTGCAATAATCATGGATGGAAATGGTAGATGGGCTCGTAATAAAAAACTAGATGTTTCTGAAGGCCATATAGCAGGGTATAAAAAAATTAGACCTGTTATTTCTTACTTGTCTCGTAGAGGAGTGAAATTTGTGACAGTATATGCTTTTTCTACGGAAAATTGGGAAAGACCGGCCCCTGAAGTTTCAGCAATAATGGATTTAGCAGGTTCAGTCATAAAAGAAGAACTAGAGGAAATTTCCAAAGATAATATTAAGTTGTTACATGCTGGGGAGATGGATAAATTATCCAAAGAATTACGAAATGATATAGAAAATGCTGTTTCCTATACTGAAAATAATACCGGACTGGTACTTTCTGTGGCATTTAACTATGGTGGAAGACAGGAAATAATTCATGCCGTAAAAGGAATAATACAAGATAATTTAAAAATTTCTGAAATAGATCAAAAAACTTTTGAAAAATATCTTTATCTTACAAAAATTCCAAATCCTGATTTATTAATACGAACAGGAGGTGAATTTAGATTAAGCAATTTCTTGATTTGGCAATCTGCTTACTCTGAATTTTTTTCAACAGAAGTTCTTTGGCCCGATTTTGGGGAGAAAGAAATAGATGAAGCTTTAGATGAATATAGTAATCGTCAAAGAAGGTATGGTAAAAGAATAATATAGTATGGATTTTGAGAATATTAAAAGTAGACTTTTAATTACAGTAGTTTTTTTACCACTTACTGTTTTAGCTTTATTTCTTAATAATATTATCTTTTATGTATTCTTATTCTCATTTTATGGAATTATAGTGTGGGAGTTTCATAAAATCTCTGATATTAGGAATAATAAATTTATATTTATTTTCATTGTTTTTTTAATATTTGTACCCACGTTACTATCAGTGGTTTTTCAAATTTTTTTTGATTCAAACTTTACTTATGTAAATTTCATATTACTTTTTATACTATTTTTTATATTAATTTATAAAAGATATTTTAATAAAACCAAAAATCTAGATTATTATTTTTGGTTTTATTGCATTTCTTTTGGGTATTGCTTGAGTTTTATTCCTCATATTATCTCACCTGAATTTGGACGATGGCATTTTCTTTTTTTACTACTAATAATTTGGATTACTGATACTGGCGCATTTATTATTGGTAATTTGTTTGGAAAGATTAAACTAGCACCATTAATTAGTCAAAATAAAACTGTTGAAGGTACTATTGGTGGTTTAATATTTGGATTTATATTTGGATTTATATTTAATAGATACTTTCACTTTTCTTTATCTAATTTACAATTGTTTTTAATTATAATGACTATTCCTATAATGGCTGTTATAGGTGATTTGTTAGAATCAAATTTAAAACGTAGAGCTAAAATAAAAGATTCAAGTGGTATTTTTCTTGGACACGGCGGAGTTATTGATAGATTAGATAGTGTAGTACCTAATATTCTACTTTTTTACTTAATTATGGATTTGTTATGATCAGAAAAAATTTAATTATCCTAGGTTCAACTGGTTCTATAGGGAATCAGGTTTTGGACATAGTAAGACAAAATGAAGATAAATTTAATGTATTGGGTATTTCAAATTTTTCAAACAATAAAGTGTTTACTGAACAAATTGATGAATTTTCTCCTAAATATATTTCTTCTCCAAGTGAAATCAATGAATTTAAAGGTGAAAATTTAAAATTAGATGAAATAGTAAGTGTTGAAGAAGTAGATTTAGTTGTTAATGGAATTGTTGGGAGCGCTGGTTTACTTCCTACTGTTAAAGCGTTGGAAAATGGTACTAATATTGCTTTAGCTAATAAGGAACCTATCGTAATGGCAGGTCATATTATTGTCGAGTTAAGCAATAAATATAACGGTAAAATTTTACCTATAGATAGTGAACCTTCTGCTATATGGCAATGTTTAGAAGGGGAAGATACTAAACATAACAGGATTTTCATTACTGCTTCTGGAGGTGCATTTAGAGGGAAAAAATGGGAAGAATTAAGTCTTGTAAAACCAAAAGAAGCCTTAAAACACCCTACCTGGAAAATGGGAGATAAAATTACAATAGATTCAGCAACTTTAATGAATAAAGCATTTGAAGTCATTGAGACTAAATGGTTATTTGATAGTGATTTTGATTCTATAGAGGTACTAATCCATCCTCAGAGTGTAATACACTCGATGGTTGAATTCATAGATGGATCAATTAAAGCGCAATTGGGAAATCCAGATATGAGACATCCTATTAGTTATGCTTTATCTTATCCTAAACGATTGAAAAATGAATTTTTAGATTGGTTTGATCCAGTTAAGTATAAAGAATTAACATTTAATTCATATAATTTAGGAGACTATCCTTGTTTTGATTTAGCTATGGAATATGCTAAAAAAGGTGGGTCATATAACAGCGTCCTGACTGGAGCTGATGAGTCTGCAATTAATGCTTTTATTGAAGGGAAGATTAAATTTACTGAAATTCATGAATTAATAAAAAACTCATTGGAAAATCATGTTCCAATTGAAAACCCAAATTTGGATGAAATAATAAGAAGTTTGAATTATGGAAAAAATTCAGTTTTAGAAAATTTATAATTAAGCTAACTCAAAATGATTAACGATTTATTTTTTCTCAGCCTTCTAACGTTTTTACTAATATTGGTCCCTCTCGTAATATTACACGAGTTAGGTCACCTTATAACCGCATTACTTTTTAAAGTAAAAGTACATGAATTTGGCATTGGTTTTCCTCCTAAACTTTTTAGTTTATGGACTGGGAACACCACTGTATTGATTTCGGATGATGTTAAAAACGATATTTATAAAAATGACTATATAGGTAAAATTATAACCTTAGAAATTAGTGATAAAACTGATGAATTTATTACTAAATCTATAAAAAAAGCCGACAAGGAAGATTTTAGTATAGTACTAAATAATGAAAATTTAATAATTGGTAAATTAAAAAAAATTACAAACAAAAAATTAATCATTTCTGAAATGCAATGGTCCATTAATCTTTTACCAATTGGAGGTTTTGTGAAGATGGTAGGTGAGGAATCATCTCAAATAAAAAATTCTTTAGGAAGTAAATCTCATTGGAAAAGGTTAATTGTTATATCTTCAGGAGCTTTAATTAATTTAATTATTCCTTTTATTATTTTCCCGATTATCGGAATGATTCCTCAGCAAATTACTAAAGGGAAGATTATGGTTAATAGTGTTTTTCCTAACAGCCCAGCTTATGAAGTTGGTTTAAAAAAAGGAGATTTAATTGACAAGATTCACGATAAAGAAATAAATACGATCCAAGATTTACAGCTTTTAGTTAATTCAAATTTAGGTAAAGAACTTAAATTGGAAATTTCTTCTTCTATACCGAATCCTTTTCCTCGACCTGATCAAATGCAGTACGAGTATAAACCTGTGAGAGATGAAATCACTTTAGTTCCTAGATGGAAACCACCACAAAGAAAAATTGTTATGTCTCCATCTAATATTAATACAGAAATTTCTTTAGTTGAAGCTAGAAAGATTGATTCTAGGATAGGCATAAACAACAAACTAATTGTAGTTTCTGAAGTATCTGATCCTAATGGAGAAATACCTCTATCTTACTTAGAAGAAATAGATAAAGATTTTAAAATAGGTGACGAGATTATTATTACTGAGTTTAATGAAAATATTACTTCTATTACTCTAAAAGAAGCTCAAGAATATAATCCTATACTTGGAATAGATAATTATATACAAGAAGGAGCTATGGGTATTCAAATATCATTAACAGAAGAATATGAAACTGTAAAATCCTTAGGATTAAAGAACTCTATTATAAATGGATGGGAAGAAATATTTAATATTATTATTCTTACGAAAAATTCTATAAGATCATCTTTTATTGGAAGTAATAATCCTCAATTTCAAGGTCCTGCTACATTAGGACCTATCGGAATAAGTCAGGTCACTGGAAGTATTGCCAAATCAGAAGCTTCAATTAATACCAAGATTATTTCTTTACTTTATATTTCTGCAACTATTAGTTTATCTTTAGGGGTTATAAATTTATTACCGATACCTGCTCTGGATGGTGGGAGAATTTTTTTTGTATTATTAGAAATATTTCGAGGAGGGAAACGTATTTCCGCTAGTAAGGAAGCACTTGTTCATTTCATAGGCTTTACAATGTTAATAGGTTTAATAATTTTAATTTCTATACAAGATATTATAAGAATATTTTCTGGGGAATTATTATTTTGAATTTTTTAAATGTTTATAATTTAATAAATGACCGATTCTAATAAAATTATAAGAAAAAAGACTAAAGAAGTATTAGTAGGTAAAGTAAAAATAGGTGGTAATTCACCTATTGTTGTACAGTCTATGACTGATACCGATACGGTTAATATTTCTGCCACAGTTTCACAAATTATTTTACTAGCCGAAGCTGGAAGCGAAATAGTAAGAATAACTGTAAATAATGATCAGGCAGCAAAATCTGTATCTGAAATAAAATCAAGAATAATAGATGCAGGATACGATATTCCGTTAGTAGGGGATTTCCATTTTATTGGTCACAGATTATTAAAGGATAACCCTTTATTAATTAAATCTTTAGATAAATTAAGGATTAATCCAGGTAATGTTGGACGTGGTTCAAAACATGATGAAAACTTTTATAGTTTTATTAATATAGCCAAAGAGTATAATAAAGCGGTAAGAATTGGAGTAAATGCCGGAAGTTTAGATCCAGATATTTTATCAAAAAGAATGGATGAAAATTCCCGGTTATCTAAACCAAAATCTTCTGAAGAAGTTGAGAATATAGCTTTGGTTGAAAGTGCTATCTCCAGTTTAGAGGCAGCTAAAGAAATTGGTCTATCTGAGAATAAAATAGTAATTTCATGTAAAGTTTCTAGATTAAATCAAATGGTGAATGTATACCGAAAACTATCTAATCAATGTGATTCTCCATTACATTTAGGCTTAACAGAAGCAGGAATGGGTAGAAAAGGAATTGTTTCTACAACATCTGCATTATCTATATTATTATATGAAGGTATAGGAGATACTATTCGTGCAAGTTTAACTCCAGATATCAATGGTGATAGAAGCCTTGAAGTTAAGCTATGTCAAGATATTTTACAATCTATCGGATTACGAAAATTTAGACCTTCAGTTACTGCATGTCCTGGGTGTGGTAGGACAACTTCATCATTTTTTAGAGAATTAGCTTCTGAGATTGAAAATTTTCTAAATATAAAGAGGCCAGAATGGGAAAAAATTTTTCCTGGGTCTGAAGAATTAAATGTTGCAGTTATGGGGTGCGTTGTGAACGGTCCGGGGGAATCTAGAGCAGCTGATGTGGGAATATCTTTGCCTGGTTCTGGAGAAAGTCCTCGGGCTCCTGTATATATAGATGGGAAAAGAGAAAAATTTTTAAATGATGATATAGCTAATCAATTTATAAATATCGTAGAACAATATGTTTCAAATAGATGGGGTAATTAGTAGTAGTTTTAAACAACTGGTAACATCTAATTTACAAATAAAATAGTATATTTTGTGAAACTTTTGTAAGTTAAATGATACTTTTTTATTAGAGGTTATTTTTTTTTGATTACGGCATATGATAATACTGATAAGAAACGTCTATTAGTAATTGAAGACGATAAGAGTTTAGGTGAAGTTTTACGATACAATTTTTTATCTGAAGGGTATGAAGTTAAATTAGTTAATAATGGTAAAGATGGTTTGGACTTTTGTTTAAATTGGGGAGCTGACATTATTATTTTAGATTTGATGTTACCTATAATTAATGGGATTGAAATTTGTAGAAATATACGTAAAGAAGGTATTCTTACCCCTGTAATTATGCTCACTGCGAAAGAAACGGAAATTGATAGAGTGGTTGGATTGGAAGTTGGTGCAGATGATTATGTTACCAAGCCATTTAGCACTAGAGAATTGATAGCTAGAGTAAGTGCTAATTTGAGACGTGTTGAAATGATTAACAACTTTTCTGGCATTAATAATCAAGAATTTATCTCTATGGGAATTATTAATATTGATAAACTTGCTAGGAGGGTATCAGTAAATAAAAACAATGTAACTTTACGTCCAAGAGAGTATGATTTACTATTACATATGATTTCAAATCCTAATAGAGTTTTTACTAGAGATCAATTACTTCATCAAGTATGGGGATATGAATATACTGGGGATACTCGTACTGTAGATGTACATATTAGATGGTTACGTAGAAAAATTGAAGAAGAACCTAGTAATCCTAAAATTCTACAGACTGTTAGAGGTGTAGGATACAAATTTTCTTTTGAGGAAAAGTTTTGATACTTTTTACAAGACTTCCGCTCAGGATACGAATATTATTAACTTCAATAATTATACTTGGGAGTATTTCGTTATCTTTTATATTTTTTAATCTTTTTGTCTCTTTATTAATTGTATCTTTTTCTTTTATTTTAACTATATTTATTGCAAATAAAGCAGTTAAAGATTTCAATAGCATTTATGAAGATATTAATAGAACTGATTTAGATCCGGACTATAGGATAGTAGATAGAGGTCCAAGAGAAATCTATAGGATTACTAGATTAGTAAATCGTTTATCTGGGAGACTATCTTCCCAAAGAGATTATGAGTACACCCAAAATATTAAATTAAATTCAATATTAAATGGTATGAAAGAGGGAGTAATAGTAGTTAAGACTGATGGATTTATAGATTACATAAATCCTATAGCAATGGATCTACTAAATATAGATCAAACTTCCAGTGATATCTATTCTACTAGACTTTCCAATTTGAATAATAACCCTGAATTAAATGAAATTATTTCAAATACTATAAAAAATTCTAAATCCTATACAGCTGAATTAGAATTCCTGGAAACCAATAGTTATATTTTGGTTTCTACATCTGTGATATTTACTTCTGAAAATAATAATGATGTTAATTTTGATCAAGAAATAATTGTTCTCTTAACAGATCTAACATTTTTAAGAAGATTAAATATTACCCGAAGAGAATTTATTTCAAATGCTTCACATGAATTACGCACACCAATTGCAGCAATTAAATCTTCTTCTGAAACTCTAAAAATGGGAGCTCATAAAGATCCAAAAGTTTCTAAAAAATTTCTAGATTTAATTTTTGATGATGCTATAAGAATGGAAAATCTGGTTTCTGAACTAATGGAATTAACACGTTTAGAATCTGGAGATGTAATTTTAAAAAAAATAAATATTAGTCCGATTGTATTAGTAGAAAATTCTTATAAAAGATTTAGTCAAATATGTGAAGACAATGAAATTTCATTAGTAATAGATAAAAATTTACCCAATAAAGAATTATTAGTAAGTGTGGATACAGATAAAATTGATCAAGTTTTTGCTAATCTCATTAATAATGCGATTAAATGGACAGATGAAGGTGGGGAAATTAAGTTTTCATTTACAGAAAAAGAAACATCATTGGATATTAATATTATTGATAATGGTTCAGGTATTTCTTCAGATGATCTCCCGCATATTTTTGAACGTTTTTTCAAAACAGATTCTTCTAGATCCCAGGATGGTACAGGTTTAGGATTATCCATTTGTAACCATATAATGGAATTGCATGGAGGTGAAATTTCAGTTGAAAGTTCCGAAGGTATTGGGTCTACTTTTACTATATCTTTAACAAAAATTTCTGATCAGTTAACGTATAGTTAACAACCCATAGTGTTCTGTTAATATCCAACTATGATCATCTTCATTGCGATATTCATTTTTATAGAGACGATTAGTTTTTCTCGGTGAATCTCACAAGGAAGTATTGAACATGAGAATTAAAATATTTAATAAAGTTATTATGACTCTTTCCTTTTTTGTTTTTTTGATGGTAGTTTCTATAGCTTGTAGCTCGGAAGTAGAGACCGTTATTGAGGAAAAAGATATTGAAAAATCTGATAGATTAACAGGGACTATAGAAATTGATGGATCATCAACAGTTTACCCCATTACAGTTGCGGTAGCTGAAGAGTTCCGAAAAATTTATCCTGATGTTCAGGTTCCTGTTGGAATTTCTGGTACAGGTGGAGGTTTGAAACGTTTCACTGTTGGTGAAACGTCAATATCTAACGCTTCTAGGCCAATAAAAGATAAAGAAGCAGATGCAGCTTCAGAAAATGGAATTGAATTTATTGAACTTGCTATTGCATATGATGGCTTGTCAGTTGTTGTAAACACTGCAAATGACTGGGTAGATTGTTTAACGACAGAAGAACTAAATAAAATTTGGGCACCAGATAGTAAACTAAGTAACTGGTCTGAAGTTAGAGATGGTTTCCCCAATCAGGCAATGAGATTATATGGTCCAGGTACAGACTCAGGTACATTTGATTATTTTACTGATGAAATCAACGGAGAAGAAGGTGCATCTAGAGCAGACTACACACCTTCTGAAGATGATAACGTACTAGTTCAAGGTGTATCAGGTGACAAAGGATCTCTTGGATACTTTGGATATGCTTACTATCTTCCAAATGCCGACAATTTGAAACTTGTTGCAATAGATGGTGGAACAGGATGTATTTTTCCTGATTCAACTACAATAAATAATGGTAGTTACGCTCCGCTTTCAAGGCCATTATTCATTTATGTGAACAAATCTGATCTTTCTCGACCATATTTTAGAGAATTTGTGGATTACTACTTAACTAATGCTGCTCAATATGCTGAAGAAGTTGGTTATGTAGCACTTTCTGACGACATGTACGCTGATGAAAAAGCTAAAACTAAGTAGTTAAAATTTTAGTTACATATCAAACAAAATTAAAATGTGAAGCATACCTATATAATGCTTCACTTTTTGCTATGACTAAAGAAATATTTAACGTTATGTTAAGAGAGTTACTGTAGATTCAGAAAAGATTTTTATTTTAATATTGGGTAGAAAAAATTAATTGAATAGAGAAGTAGAAAAAACTTCACGAAGTGTAAATAAGATAGAAGAAACTATTGTTTTATGGTTTTTAAGGATTATAACCGTAATTTCTATCCTAACTACAATAGGAATAATTTATGTATTGGTAAAAGAGAGTTTGGCTTTCTTTTTAGAAACACCTGAAAATCGTGATTCACCTGTTTCCCTTATAGAGTTTCTTACAGGCACTAATTGGACACCTTTATTCAATTGTGCTGCTTGTGATCCACCGATGCCGAGCTTTGGAGTTTTGCCACTAGTAGCTGGAACTATTTTAGTAGCTATAATAGCAGGAATAATTGCCTTAATACTTGGTTTATGTGCCGCTATATTTCTCTCCGAATATGCTCCAGAAAGATTAAGAAAAATATTAAAACCTATACTTGAAGTTTTAGCGGGTATACCTACAGTAGTATATGGATATTTTGCATTGACATTAGTAACTCCTTTTTTACGTACGGTATATAACTATTTTGAATTAGAATCGGTGTTTGGTTTTTTTGGTGTTTTTAATGCATTAAGTGCGGGTTTAGTAATGGGATTGATGATAATGCCTATGGTTTCAACACTTAGTGAGGATGCAATGATGTCAGTACCTAAATCGTTAAGAGATGCTGCTTATGCTATGGGGGCAACTAGGTTTGAAGTTGCTACAAAAGTTGTTGTTCCTGCAGCGCTATCAGGTATAGTAGCATCATTTATTTTAGCTTTATCTAGAGCAATTGGTGAGACCATGATCGTAACATTAGCTGCTGGTGCTACACCAAATTTAACTTTCAACCCAATAGAGAGTATTCAAGCAATGACAGCCTATATAGTAAATATTGCTCTTGGTGAAGCTATGCATGGATCAATAGAATACCAGACTTTATTTGCAGTCGGGTTACTTTTATTCGTTATTACATTGTTGATGAATATACTTGGAAAATGGATTATAAATAAATATAGACAGGTGTACGATTAATGGTTCAGAAATTTTCTATAAAAAATAGACAATATAGAGCTATTAGAGATAAGATTTTTTATGGTTTATTCGTTTTTTGTACATTGATTGGAGTTCTAGGTCTTGCAATACTTCTAATTGATGTTTTTCTTGATGGTTATCAATGGGTTAATATAGATTTCATAACAAATTATGCTTCTAGATTTCCAGAACAATCAGGTATATTATCTCCTTTAATGGGTACTTTATGGGTTGTAGGATTGACTGCATTAATGGTCATACCTATAGGTTTGGGGACTGCTATATATTTAGAAGAATTTGCAGAAGATAATTTTATTACTAAAATGATAAATTTGAATATTTCAAATTTAGCTGGTGTTCCATCTGTAATTTATGGTCTTTTGGGATTAGCTATTTTTGTACAGTTAATATTAGATGGTCAGAGGGCTATTATAGCTGGTTCATTGACTATGACTTTATTAGTTTTGCCTATAGTGATTATAGCTTCTCAAGAAGCTATAAGGGCGGTACCATCTGGATATAGAGATGCAGCTTTTTCTATGGGAGCTACCCGTTGGCAAGTTGTTAAGAGTATTGTGATACCACAGGCAATACCAAGCGTAATGAGTGGTATTATATTAGCTCTTTCTAGAGCAGTTGGTGAATCAGCACCGATACTTGTAATTAGTGCATTGATATTTCTTACATATATTCCTACTAACCCAATGGATAGATTTACAGTTTTACCATTACAAATATTTACATGGGCATCTCAGCCACAACATGAATTCAGAAGTATTGCTTCAGCCGGAATAATAGTCTTATTACTAGTGCTTTTATCAATGAATTCTATCGCTATTTATATAAGAAGCAGAACCCAATCAAGATCTGAGCAATAGATAATTATATAATTATTCTAAAGTAATTTTTATTTAGGTATTGAATATGTCAAACAATAACACTTATTGGATGATTGTGACTAGTATAGATAATTTTAATATAACTAAAGATAATAAATTTGACATACAAGGTATAGATTATCCTAATAGAAAAAAAGCTCAAAGAATGATAAAAAATGATCGTATACTTTATTATGTTAAAGAAAAAAAATCATTTTTAGGGACAGCTACAGTATTGTCAGATTGTTTCGAAGACGATACAAAGATTTGGGAACATTATGATTCTAAAGAAAAATTTATTTATAGAGTGAAAATTGAATCAAATGTTGTTTTGGAAGATGGAGTAGATGCCAGATATTTAGCACCATCTATGGAATATATAAAAAAATGGGCACCTGAAATGTGGGAAAAAGCATTTTTGGGAATGCTTCATATAATTCCGCAGAAAGATTTTAGACTTATAGAAGCAGAATTAAATAAATTATAGGATTTTTTTACTATAATTTGTTTTTAAGTTCCTTATGATGTTTACTGAAAACTCTCAAAGTATTTCTCATGGTATCAATTGAAACCTGTTCTATACTAGATTTTCTTATTTCACTTATTTTTTTTATTATTTCAGGAATTTGATACGGCTCTGTCCATTTGTTACGATTTTTCTTGAAGGGCTGTGGATAGGAATCTGTTTCAACTAAAAACATATCATTAGGAATTTTTTTTATTGTCTCTTCTAATTCTTTAATCCTAAGAATTGGTTTAGCAAATGAAATATAGATACCTAAATCAAGAAGTTTTTTCGCAAAATCCCAATTTCCTTGAAAATAATGAGCAACTCCATAAACCTTCAAATCAGTTTTAAGAATATCAATAATATCTTTTCTACAGTCCCAAGCTTCGAAATCATCATTTTTTTCTCTAATATGAAAAATTACTGGTAGATTGACAGATTTAGCTATACATAACTGATCACGAAATGCTTCTTCTTGAAGAATTTTATTAGTATTATTTTTTTGATAATCTAAACCAATTTCGCTGATACAAATCACTTTTTTGTTTTGGGATAATTCTTTTATTTTATTTGATTCTTTTTCCCCATAAGTTTTTAACTCTGTTGGGTGTATACCAACCCCTGAGTATACATTAGAGAATTTATCTGAAAGAGAAATACTATGAATTGAATCTTCTATACTTGTTCCTGCAGATACTATTATTTTTACATTGGCAGATAATGAACGTTTAATTATTTCTTCGTGTTCAATTGATTCATATTGATGAATATGTGTATGACAATCTATTAGGGGGTTCATTTTTTGTAAAATTTAATTTTTTTTCATATCATTACTTTATTCTATTATTATTTTTACAGGAGGTAAAAAATAATGAGAGCAGGATTTGGTCAATTTTCACAAGCAACCCCTGATATACTCACATTTGCTCTTCAATTTGGAGCTACAGATATTCTTCTCAATACCCCAAATATTCCTTCCTCAGGTGGTAAATGGGAGCTTAAAGATTTGGTTAAGTTACGAGAAACAGTGGAATTACGACAAGGTAGAGGACATTTAAAATTATCTGCTTTGGAGAATGTTCCTACAAATTTTTATGATCATATTATGCTCAATGGACCACGTCGAGATGAACAAATAGATAATATGATCTATACGGTAAGAAATATTGCTAGGGCAGGTATACCTATTTTTGGATATAACTGGATGCCTTCCCATGTTTGGAGAACAACTCCTACGATCATAAGAGGAGGTGCCATAGCAACTGCATTTAATTACGTAGAAGCAAAAAAACTTCCTCTTACCCATGAAAGAGAATATACTGATGAAGAAATGTGGAAGAATCTAGAATATTGGATAAAAATAATAACTCCGATTGCTGAAGAAGAAGGTATAAGGTTAGGGATACATCCATGTGATCCTCCGGTAAAAGAACTAGGAGGAATTCCTCAGTTATTCAGATCATATGAATCCTATAGAAAATTATTGTCAATTGTGGATTCTCCTAATAATGCTATAGAATTTTGTCAAGGGACTATATCTGAAATGACAGATTCTGAAAATGACGGAATCTATGATTTTATAGATGAAATGTGTAGAAGAGACAAAATATTATACGTGCACTTTAGGAATGTTTCTAAACCTGATCCTGAAGATTTTCATGAAGAATTTATTAATACTGGTCATGTAGATATGTATAGAGCTATGAAGATATATTTAGAGGCAGGATATGATAGTTTTTTTATAGATGACCACGTCCCTCAAACAATTCAGGATACTGAATGGGGTCATAGAGGAAGAGCATTTGCTAATGGTTATATTCAAGCTATGATAGAGGCTGTTAAGAAAGAAAAAACAACTTGATTTTACTTCAATTCTCCAAATTCTGGAGAACTAATCCATTCTATCCAAATGTTTGAATCGATTTCTTCTTCAAATTCATAAAGTTTATATGGTTTATATATATATATATCTTTAAGTTGAATCTTTACTGTTTCATAACTTAAATAATCAGTTTCAAATTGAAGTATATTTCCTTCACAGAAATTGGTAATTTTATATAATTTCAACTCAAATTCCAAATCATAAAAATTATTTCTTTCCAATAACTTATTCATATTATTATTCTGACTCAAGTTAAATCTTCCAGAAAACTTCTGATTGGAAATAGATGTAGCTTTTTTATTGCATTCTATATCTTTAAGAATTAATTCTTTTATAACCGAGGTTGCTAAGTTATTGATTTTTATTAATCCGCTCTTAACAAAAACATCATTAGAATTTAAATTAAAAGTTCCATCAATTTGTATGTAGCCTGGACGTTCATAATTTCCTGTGAACCACATTGAAGCTCTTTTTAATTTTGTTTTTGGGTGATATGAAATTCTATCTATATTAATAGTATTCTTATAGGTTGAATTTTTATTAGAATATTCTGCTGAATAAACTGACACTTCAACTTGATCACTTCCTTGTCTAATAAGCATTGTTATCAGGATTATTATTGGTACTAAAATTACAGAGAAACCTAAAAGTACGAAAATAATAGTACTTAATTCAAATTCAAGATATTTCATTTGAATTTTCCGATTTTATTTACATTAATGTGCAATATAAGGCTATATAAATACGTAATTAGTTTTGACAATCACATTTAAACTATATATTATTCGAGGAATAAATCATAAAGAAGTCAGCCTAAATAGGGCCGATTATAGTTTTATGGAGCAAATAAATAATGTATATACGTATATCAACATTTTTGTTAGTGGCATTCATGTCATTAACTCTAATTGCTTGTGGTTCAGATTCTGATGTTAAAGCACCAGAAAATACAAATGGAGATTTGGTAGTTGGGGAAATATTGATTTCTGCACCTGCTTTTGTACCTTCATTAGCTGGATCTGGAAATGAGCAATTACTAACATATTGGGGATTTTTTGAAAATCTGCTATGGGCTGATTCTACTGTTGGAAACATGAATCGTGACTATAGTACTTTTACTAAAGGTACAGCAGAGTCATGGGAGGTAGCAGGAGACGGTAGTAAGGTAACATTTAAAATTCGTGAGGGAATCGACTTTCATCATGGATATGGTGAACTGACTGCACATGATGTTGCATGGAGTTTTACTGATGCTTTGAAAGAAGGTAGTGTACATTCAAGAAAAGCAGGGACTAGAAGATTTGCTGAGAAATTTGAAGCAACTGATGATAGAACTTTAGTTATGACTGCTAATTCCGAGAATGGTCTTCTTCCTAACTGGGAAATGTCTTTGTCAAACCAAGCTTTGGGGAATATTCAGATAGTTCCAGATGATTTAGTAACAAAATTAGGTGAAGAGGAAGCTAATATAACAGCAGTAGGAACTGGACCTTTTCAAGTCACTGAATGGGTATCTGATGACCATATAACTGCTGTTCCTGTAGAACATTACAGAAAGACACCAAGTGTAGCTTCTTACAAAATTGTTCTTATGCCTGAGGCTAATACACGAGCTTCAGCACTAAAGACTGGCCAGATTAATGCAGCTAGAATTCCACTAAAATTAGTTACCTCTACAGTTGAAGGTGTATCAGGTGGTAGAGCTGTAACAGTTGGACCTGAAATAAACCAAGTTTTTGGTATGGGTGGTAACTACTGGGCAGAAAAAGATGAGAATGGTGAAGATATCTACCGGAAACGTGAAGGATTTAAACCTGATGCTGATCACCCATGGATAGGAGATCCTGATGATTCTGCACAAATGGAAAAAGCGAATAAAGTTAGACGTGCTTTGCGTGTAGCAATAGATAGAGAAACTATAATAACAGAAATTCAATCTGGTTTAGGAAAACCTCTATATAACACTATAAATGCTTTCCCAGGTGATGAACACTGGGATGATGCTATGTATGCGAAATATAACGCCGATGAGGCTAAGACTTTGTTATCTGAAGCTGGATATCCTGACTGTTTTTCATTCTCAGTCCACATCGCTCCTGGAAAGGAATGGGATGAAGAGGTAGGTGGAGCTGTTGCTCAATATTGGAGAGATATAGGATGTGAAGTTGAAGTTGATTCAACAGATTATGCTGCATCTAGACCATTATTAGTAAATCGTCAAAAAGATAAGATTTGGATGATACAAAATGGTACAAATGCTTTACCTGATCAAATTAATACTGGTTGGAGACCTTCTGGAGGATGGAACTTCGGAGTTGAGGTACCAAATGCAGTTCAGGCTGCGCAGGAAGTAGCTTTGGACTCGGCTGCTACTACTTATGAACAAAGAGTAGGAATAAATAAGACTTGGGGTATATATGTTGCTGATAATAACCTTTATGCAGCGGTTTCAACTAAACCTACTGCGGTTATACTTGGTGGAGATATAACATCTTATGAGCCTTATATGAACAGTGGTCCTGAGTGGTGTGCACCTGAAACAGTGGTGATAAAATAATAAAAATTAATGTCTTTTTATAAAGATTTAGTTTAGAAATTTTTTGGGGTGGATTTAATTCCACCCCAATTTTTTTAGTATAAAAGTAGGTAGATGAGACAGTTAATATTAAGAAGAGTAGTAGCTTCAATTTTTGTATTGATACTGGCAAGTATGTTAGTATTCATTCTTTCTAGAGCATCTGGCGACCCAAGGAACTTATTTTTAACTGAATATACCACTAAAGAAGATTGGGAAGAATGGGGGAAAGTAATGGGACTTGATAAGCCGTATCATATTCAGTATTTAACATGGGCTGCTGGAGCTGTACGTTTAGATTTCGGAAAATCGGTTAAAGATCAAATTCCTGCTGTAAGAGTTGTCAGAAAGAAGATATTACCTACATTACAACTTGCTTTAGGGTCTTATATTTTTGCACTTGTTGTTGGTATTCCATTAGGTATTATGTCAGCAGTTAAACGAGGTTCTGTATGGGATTTGCTGGGAAGAGGTTTTGCATTATTAGGTCAAGCTATTCCAGGATTCTGGTTAGGTATTATGCTTATTTTGATATTTTCAGTACAGTTTCAGATATTTCCTACAGGCGGTAAAGATAGTTTTAAGAGTATAGTTCTTCCATCTATTGCTTTGGGTTGGTTTGCTGCCGCTGCTCTTTTAAGACTTACCCGATCAGCTATGCTTGAGGTCCTTGATTCAGAATATATAAAACTTGCACGTGCAAAAGGGGTATCTCAAACAAAAGTTATATGGAAACATGCTTTTAGAAATTCTATAATAGTCCCTTTGACATATGCTGGGATGTTTTTAACAGCATTGTTAACAGGTACAGTAATTACTGAGACTGTTTATGCATGGCCTGGCATGGGGAGATTAGCAGTTCAAGCAGTTTTTGGTACAGATTTTCCTGTAGTTAGTTGTATAGTTATGTTTGCTACTTTTGGATATTTATTTATGAATTTGATTGTTGATGTTTTGTATGGAGTGCTTGATCCAAGGATGAGAAGTGGGAAATCATGAAAAATTTATATTTATCTAAATTTTCAACTGGATTTTATTTTTTTCGTAGATATCCTGTTCTTCCTGTGATTATAGTAATTTTGTTAATAATTTGTTCTTTATTTGCGGAATTTTTAGCTCAACACGATCCTTTGGTAGGAAGATTAGAAGAACAGGATAGGCCTCCTGTTTGGCAAGATTCCCCTTCTATTATAAGTGGGAAATATAGTTCTTCGGAATATATATTGGGTACTGATGCTTTAGGAAGGGATATCCTTAGCAGAATTATTTGGGGAGCAAGATATTCCATGATTATTGCTGGAATAGTTTTAGTTACGGGAGCTATTGGTGGAACAATTTTGGGATCTATTGCTGGTTTTTTTGGAGGTATTTCTGATGAGTTACTGATGCGTTTAGTAGATTTAACTTTAGGATTACCTTTCATTTTAGTAGCATTAGCTACAGTAGTAGTTTTTGGAAATAGTATGACTTTAATAATAATTTTATTAATATTATTTTCTTGGAGTGGTTTTGCTCGTCAAGTTAGGGCTGAAACTATAAGGTTAAGAGCTACAGATTTTGTTGCTTTTGCTGTTACCGCCGGAGCATCACCTGTTAGAGTAATAATTAAGCATATTCTTCCAGGAATAATAAATACTGTACTTGTTATAGCGAGTTTAAATGTGGGACAATTAATCTTAACCGAAGCGTCACTAAGTTTCTTAGGTGTAGGAATACCTAAACCAACACCTGCCTGGGGTTCTATGGTGGCTGAAGGTAGGGATTATATTGCTACTTCTTATTGGATGGCATTATTTCCTGGACTGGCAATTTTTGCTGTAGTTTTCGCGATGAATTTTTTGGGCGATTGGTTAAGGGATCGTTTAGATCCTAGGCTAAGACAGTTATAGTTTTTTATAAAGGAAAAATATGAAAATAGAAAAAATTGAATCTTGGGTTGTATCAAAATGGTTAGTTGTTAAGGTAACGTGTGAAGATGGTACTTATGGAGTAGGAGAAGGTAACTTTTGGAGTTTTGCAGATGCTACTCAAGTTATTGCGAATAGACTAAATGAAGACTTGAAAGGGGAAGATTCTCGAGATATTGAAAGAATTTGGAACAATGTATATCGTAAATTCAGTTTCCGTAGCCCAGCCTTGACCGCTGTTATCAGCGCCATTGATATAGCTTTATGGGATATTAAAGGAAAAAGGCTAGGAGTTCCTGTTTGGGATTTACTAGGTGGTAAATATAGACAAAAGGTTAGAGCTATAGTGCTTTTAGGTGGTGGATATGGACCTACTAGAAATGCGGAAGAATTTGCATCTGCCGCAAAAAAAGCTAAAGCTGACGGATATACGGCGTTGAAGATGACTCCCTTTCTTCCAAATTGGGCTAATTTATCTTATGGGGACCTAATTAGAGAAAATACTAGAATAGTAGAAGCTGTTAGAGAAGCAGTAGGTTGGGATTTCGATATTGGAATAGAGATTCATAGAAACATGATTCCTGGAGAAGCTATAACATTCGCAAAGAATATAGAAAAATTTTTACCATATTTTTTTGAAGATCCTATTGCACCAGACTCAGTACAATCAATGGCTAGTATTGCAGACAGAATTTCGATTCCTTTGGCAGTTGGGGAAAGAAATAATACTATTTGGGAATTTAAGGAATATTCTTCTATACCTGGTGTTAGATATTTAAAACCTGATATAGGTTTGGCAGGTGGTTTTACTCATGTAAAAAAATTTGCTGCTATAGCTGAAAGTTATCATCAAGGTATTTTACCTCACCATTTTCTAGGCCCAATAGTCAATATGGCTTGTGTACATTTAGGTACTTCAATCCCTAACTGGGATATGAATGAGTTTGCACCAGAACATGGTACTTTCAAAGAGGAATTAGTGACAAATTTAGCTGAAGTTAAAGATGGTTACTTTATTCCTCCTGAAGTTCCGGGTTTAGGAACAGATATAATTGAGGATTCTTTCAAAAAGTATCCTTATGAAGCTGGAGATGGAGAAACTTCAAGAAGAAACGATGGATCAATAGCATTAAGATAAGGAGATAAATTATGCCCGGGTTATTATCAGGTAAAATAGCAGTTATAACTGGAGGTGGGGGAGCAATGGGAGGAGAACAATGCTCTTTATTTGCTTCAGAGGGAGCATCAGTTTGTGTAGTCGATAATAGATTAGAAAAAGCTGAAGAACGTTCTAATATAATCATAAAAGATGGGGGTAAGGCTCTGCCTTATGGATTAGATGTTAGGGATCAATCTGAATGGGCTAAGCTAGTTGAAAAAGTAGAAAGCGAATTTGGGCATATAAATATTTTATGTAATAATGCAGGTGCAAATTTTAGAGTATCTTTTGAAGATCAAACTCTAGAACAATTTAATCAGATTATAGAAGTAGGCCTTACTGGTACTTTTTTAGGTATAAAAGCTGTAATTCCTTCTATGAAAAAAGCAGGTGAAGGCGTAATAATTAACATGGGGTCATTAGCTTCAATTAGACCCGGTGGTGGTAGTCCTGGTTATGCTGCTCAAAAAATGGGAATGGTTGGTATTAATCGATCAGCCGCTCTATCGTTTGCTAAGTATAATATTAGATCTGTTATTATATCTCCTGGTCATGTCGACACTCCATTTCTTCGTGAGAGTAACGCTCATAGTCCAAATGAATGGGATACCAGTATTGCAAATCCAAAAAATTACAATCAAAGAAAAGATGGGACTCCCTTAGGTAGACTACAAGTTCCAAACGACTTAGCCCAGGCTTTTTTGTTTGCTGCTTCTGGAAATGCCTCCATGATAACTGGATCTATGATTACCGTTGATGGCGGGGCAGCTCTATAATAATTTAAGCTTCAGAAAAGTATTTATAACAATCTTCTGCTGTTTTCCATTCATCATAATTATCTTTTGTGTATAACTGGAAACTTACTTCTGCGAACACAGGTAAATGTGAAAGTTTGAATTCAACGATTTTGTCTAAGTATTCTGTTAAATTCAGAGCACCTTCTCCTGGTAATTGAAAGACTACTTTACCGTTTTCCATATAACCATCTTTTATATGTACTGCGCCAGCATACTTTGCACATAAATCAAAAGAATGTTGTACATCTATCCCCTGACATATAAAGTGACTAATATCAAAATCTAGTTTGATGTTATTATGATTTGCTTGTGTAATAGCCCATGCTCCTTTTTCTGGAGTATCTATTAGATTTCCTACATGTGGTTCAAGACCAATAATTACATTGAATTCTGAAGCAATATCTCCTATTTCTCTTAGACCATCAACAATAGGTTTTTTTTGATCTCTTAACAAGGTAGATAAACCCCATGATAAATCTGGTTCAGGATGGCCTAACGTTGATACAACCACTCCATGATCTCTTTCATAATTTAAATTACTAGCCAACTCACATGTTCTTTTTACTCTATCCATTGCTTCTTGTCTGTTAGAAGTATCTGCACATACGCTAAACATATCGAATAAAGAGGGAGCTTTTAAACCTTCAGATATCGAAATATCTTTAATCTCTTTCCAAGATGATTGTATATTAGATAAATTAGTTTTCCAATCGAAATTAAGGGAACTAGTTTTACTGTCAGCGACACATAACTCAACAATTTTATAACCTATCGAGCTCAATTTTGGTATTGCTTCAAATGCGTCAATCTTTGGCATAGCATAAGTGCTATAACCAAAATCTATATTCCTATTTGTCATATTACCTTCCATTATTTTTCTTCTATTAAAATCCTAATCTAGTTTCTGGTATTTCTCCAAAGTTAATATATTTTCTACTTTCTACTACTGTAAGAAATTGATAATTACCACGTATAGCATATAACCTTCCATTAGATATTCTCAATCCAATTTTTATTACTTTGCCATTTAGTTCAGATAATTTTTTCCCACTATTCCATTTTGGAGTAAAATCTACAGAATCACCTCTTAATGGTATTGAATCTGAATAACTATAACCAGAGATTATATCTCCATTATGATCCATTATTTCTAAAATAATATCTCCATGAGGTACAGAAGCATTTATTGATATTTCGTCAGATTTCCATAAAATCCATTTAGTATTTAGTTCTCCGGTACCTCCTGGGGGTTCAAGATAAATGAAACCATCTTTTCTCATTTCATGCATTAGAATAGAACCTTGTCTTGAAGAAGGATTTGAACGTATTTGAGCATGTTCTCCAGAAGAAGCACTAGAATATATTCTAATTTTTTCACCAATATTCACGATCGATGAAGGATAAATACATCCTGATGTGGGATCTCCAGGTTCACCATTAGGTATAAAAGGTTCTCGTATAGTTCTTTGGAAGTGTAAACCATTTAAACTATAGGTTAATTGACAATCTATTTTACCCATTACTCTAGATAAATCATCACCTTTGTTCATTTCCAATAATCCTTGAAATTTATCATCCCATTTTATAATTGGATCTGTGTGATAAATCCATAATAAACCTATAAAGATTTGTTCGTATTTTATTACTGGCATACCGTAAAACAGTGAAGATGCTGTGTCCTGTGCATCTGGTTGCATTAGTAATACTGGGGGAGAAAAATCTTTCCAATCTTTTGTTTCTGATAGTGCTTGACGTCTATCTGCTAAGTGTGGTCTAACGGATATGAAATAAGAATTACTATAAGGATTCCAATATGCGAACATTCCTGGATCAGCACCAGTAGGATGCCAAATTACGTTTTTCTTAATATCCCATTTTATTCCATCCCCACTTGTAGCTAATTTACCAACAAGAGTTGGAGCTTCATTCTGACCAATTCCACTTATTTTTTTACGTTTGGGTCTTAAATTTATGAAAGCTTTCATTCTTTCATTTGTATTTTCAGCATTAGGGTCAAGAAATACTCCACACCATTCACTAAAATATTCAACTTCAAAGAGTTGATTTGGAGCGTATCTTTTCTTTAATTTTACTGTATTGGTGAGATCAGGCAGATTCCATTCTATTCCATCTTTACTTTCTGCTATCAAAGGTACATGGTGACCACTATCATTTGTTTCTCCTTGATAATAACATCTCCATATATCCTTTTCTTCATCTTTAATTACAGTAGGGTATCCCCATGAAGAATCAGCAATAGGATCTATGAATATTGACTCAGGAATTAATTTTGGTTTTCCAATCTGTCTTTCTAAGTTGATTCTGTTATGTAAATGCCAATCGTCAAAAAATAATAGTGTATACATGCTCAAATTTTTTTCTTTATAAATATTATAAATATAAATACACTATAAGTATAAAATCATAAAATTTATTTTTTATCAGGTATCTTTTTAAGGAATATCATTAATATTGCTCCAATTATTCCTATTATGGTGAAGACAGGGAAAGTCATTTCATAAGAATCTCTCATATCAAAAATTATTCCAGCAGAAATAGCCCCAACAGATTGACCAAAACTCACAAATGGTTCTGTAATCCCTCTAATAGTACCCAGTGATTTTCTACCAAAATAATTTGCAATTGCAACTGGAGGAACAACTAATAGACCTCCTAATCCTATTCCAAATATTAAGGCGACAGGAAATGCAAGAGTTATACTTTCTACAAATAAAAATAAGAGAGCCGCAAATCCTAACCAAAGATTTAATAGTATATATACGGATTTGACAGATATTTTATCTAAAAGATTTCCCCAAATTAGACTTCCAATACCTGAACCTAAAGCCATTATAGATAAAGATATAGCTGCTGCATTGGCACTAATTCCTTGATCTCTTAAAAATGCTGCCTGATGTATATTTACTCCGGTATGTATAAAAAATACCAAAAAACATCCAATAGATAATATCCATAATGAAGAAGTTCTTACAGCTTCTTTTATTGTCCATGATATTTCATTATCTACAGTTGATTCTTCAGAATTAGCAGATTTTTCTAACATTGGTTTTTTACCAATTTTTTCAGGTGTTTCGACAAGTAAAATATATATTGCAGGAAGAGCTAATATCCAAACTGAAATACCGATCCAAAACCATGCCATTCTCCAATTATTATTATCTGTCCCTATAAGTAATTGTGCAAAAAGAGGAAATAAACCCATACCTAAAGAATGTGTTAACCCCAGAATAGAAGTAGCTCTACCTCTACCTTTGACAAACCATTTAGCTACTACAGTGGTCGTGGATATTTGAATGGGAGACTGAAATATTACTCTACCTATTCCAAATAAAATATAAAATTGGATAGGATGAGAAATCCATCGTATTGAAATTAATGTTGCGCCTAGTAAAATAATTGAAGTAGTTAGAAGATTTTTCGATCCAAATCTATCTATTATCCAACCTACTATAGGTGAAACAAATACAGCAATAATACCTGCAACAGCTGCTGCCCCTACTATTAGTGTTCTACTCCATCCCAAAGATTCACTCATAGGAAAAACAAAAACAGCCATAGTTAGAGTAGCAGCTGCATTTCTAGAAAACATTGACGTGCTTGTGGCGAAAACAATATACCAGCCATAGAAGAATGGAGACTTTTCAGCAATTATTTTTGTAGATTTTGATAATAAAGACATAAGAAGTTTAATACTCGTATACTTATAAAAAATATTATGAATATTTTACCTAAACTAAATATATACTTATTTAAGTTTTTAATTTAATGTAAATAAGCGTATAAATTCAAATAATACATTATTTAAATTATTCGAAATTACAAAGGAAATTAGATGCATGCTAAAAATCTCAAAACAAATTTTGGAAATTTTGATTATTACGATATAAGTTATTTTGAAGAAATTGGTTCTTCAAAAATTAATGAAATACCATATTCTATAAGAGTACTTTTTGAGAATGCTCTGAGAAATAAACATAGTGGACTAGTTAGTGAAGATGATTTAAAGTTAATTGCTTCTTGGAAACCTTATAATAAAATCAATGTAGAATTCCCTTATATGCCAGGAAGAGTATTACTTCAAGATTTTACTGGTGTTCCAGTGGCTGTCGATTTGGCAGCAATGAGGAATGCGGTATCTGACATTGGTAAAGATCCGTCTATAATAAATCCTATTGTTAGGACAGATATGGTAATTGATCATTCTGTACAGGTTGATTATTTTAATTCTAAAAATGCTCTGTCACTGAATATTGAACGAGAATATGAGAGAAATTCTGAAAGATATAAGTTACTTAAGTGGGCCCAGAATTCATTTAATAATTTTCGTATTGTGCCTCCAGGTACAGGAATAGTACATCAGGTAAATTTGGAATATTTAGGTGATGTAGTACTAAGTAAAGAATCAAATAATTCCACATTAGTTTATCCTGATACATGTATTGGTACAGATTCACATACAACTATGATTAATGGACTTGGAGTTTTGGCTTGGGGAGTAGGGGGTATAGAAGCTGAAGCAGTAATGTTGGGACAGCCAAGTTATATAATTTTACCTGAAGTAGTAGGAGTTAGAATTACAGGTGATTTAAATGAAGGGGTGACTGCTACAGATTTAGTTTTATCTATAACTGAAAAGTTAAGGAAATTAGGAGTAGTAGAAAAATTTGTAGAATTCTTTGGAGAAGGATTATCTAATTTATCTTTACCTGATAGAGCTACTATAGCTAATATGTCTCCAGAATATGGAGCTACCTGTGGATTCTTTCCGGTAGATGATCAAACATTGAAATATCTAGATGAAACCGGTCGAAGTAAAGAACAAATAAGTTTGGTTGAATATTATTCCAAAGAAAATTATTTGTTCCATGATGAAAAAAATACCCCTAAATATTCACAAATTTTAGATTTCGATTTAGGTAATGTTGTAGCTAGTTTAAGTGGGCCTAAAAGACCTCAAGATAGAATAGCATTGAGTGATGTGAAAGAGAATTTTGAAACTAATTTTCCAGATTCTATGCTAAGAGAGTACAAAGTTGAAATTGATTCTACAGATTACCCTATTTCTGATGGTTCAATAGTAATAGCAGCTATAACTAGTTGTACAAATACATCTAATCCTTCAGTTATGATAGGTGCAGGAATTTTAGCAAAAAATGCAATATTGTCTGGACTTAGACGTAAACCTTGGGTAAAAACTAGTTTAGCCCCTGGTTCTACTGTTGTTACTAAATATTTAGAATCCTCTGGATTAGATACTTATTTGGAAGAATTAGGGTTTAATACAGTAGGATATGGTTGTACTACTTGTATAGGTAATTCTGGTCCTTTACCCGAAAATATATCTGAAGTAATCGATGATAACAACTTAATTGTTGCTGCAGTGCTTAGTGGTAATAGAAATTTTGAAGGTAGGGTTCATTCTCAAGTTAAAGCCAATTATTTAGGTTCTCCTATGTTGGTGATTGCTTATGCTTTGTTTGGTCGTATAGATGTAGATATAGTCAATGATTCAATAGGTGTTAATGATAAAGATGAAGATATATTTTTAAAGGATATTTGGCCTACTTCAAAAGAAATTACGGATACTCTTAATTCTTCTCTAAATTCAAATATGTTTAAGGAACAGTACTCAAATGTATATTTAGGAACAAATAAATGGAGAGAATTAAAAAGTACTGATCAAGATTTGTTCTCGTGGGATCTAGATTCTTCCTATATACAAAAACCCCCTTATTTTAACAATTTTGAATTATTACCTAAATCTAGATCAGAAATTAAAAATGCAAGAGTTTTAGCACATCTTGGAGATTCTGTAACTACTGATCATATTTCTCCTGCTGGTTCAATTCCTTTTGATGCTCCTTCAGGGAAATTTTTAATTTCAAATGAGGTACTGCAACGTGAATTCAATTCATATGGATCACGTAGAGGTAATCACGAAATTATGGTCAGGGGAACTTTTGGAAATATTAGATTACGTAACTTATTAACTCCAGATGATGAAGGAGATTGGACTATTTATATACCTAATAGAAAAAAAATGAGAATTTATGAAGCTTCTCAGGAGTATATAAAAAATAATATTCCTACAATAATTATAGCTGGAAAGGAATATGGAACTGGAAGTTCAAGAGATTGGGCAGCTAAAGGTCCCGCTTTACTAGGTGTAAGGGTAGTAATTGCAGAAAGTTTTGAACGTATACATAGATCTAATTTAATTGGAATGGGAATAATTCCATGTGAATTTATGGATGGGGAAAATTTTCAGACATTGGGTCTAACAGGATATGAAGAGTACGAGATAAGTGATTTAGAAGGAAAAATATCTCCAGGTTCAAAAAAAACCGTTATTGTAAAAAATGAACAATCAGAATTGAAGAGATTTGAAGTTATTTTAAGGATTGATACTGAAATTGAAAGTGACTATTATGAACATGGCGGTCTTTTACCTTATGTACTTAGGCAAATGATCTCAGAAGATCAGGGAGTTCATTGAATTCGAATTTATAACCAGATTCTTTTAATTTTTTTGGGTATATTTTTGAACTAGATAAAATCATTTCTTTTCCCATTTCACCTGCTAGAATTTTTACTAAGTAAGGTGGGATGCGAAAAAGTATCTTTTTATTATATTCCTGACTTAGAATTTCACAAAAATCTTTTGTTGTAATTGGTTTTTCGTTAACAACATTAATTGGACCTTCAATTTGATTATTTAATATATATTCATAAATTTTTATTGTATCTAAAAGTGATACCCACGAAATCCAATTTTCTCCTGTACCAATATAAGATCCCAACCCATACTTAAATGGCATAGAAATTAAAGGAAAAGCTCCTTCTTTTTTATCGAGTACTAATCCAAATCTAGTATGCGAGATGGATGTTTTATTAAGTTTGAATTTAAGACTAGAATTTTCCCATTTTTTAGCTGTTTCAGCCAGAAATCCTGTACCTACTTTATTACTTTCATCAACTTCTCGATCTAATGTATTACCATAAAAACCTCCAGCTGAAGCAATAATTAATTTTGATGGAGGTTTTTCCATTTTAGAAATAAATTCAGTTAAAGTTTCTGTCGAATTTACTCTACTATAGCAAATATCCGTTTTGATTTTTTTAGTCCATCGTAACGATATAATTTTTCTTCCGCCAAGATGTATAACAGCATCTGATCCTATGAAAGGCTTCTTAGGAATGTAGTGATTTTCAGGATCCCATAAATGTGTTTCATAATTTCTGGATATATTTTTAGAAGTTTTTCTAACTAATCTTATTATATTATGACCTTTTGCTGCCAAATAATTACTTAGATTATTTCCTATAAATCCAGTAGAACCAGATATTATTATCTTCATTTTTTTATTCTTGCTAGTTCTTTTGGAGGTAAAGGGAAAATCCAACCGCGATTTTGGATAATCTTTTTTGATAATTCCGGAGGGATTGCAATAATTATCTCTGGTTCTAATGAAAATCTTCCAGTAAATCCTCCTATAGCTGATCTAGCATGTACACCAGAATAATTTTCATCTTCACCATTTTTTGAAAATTCTCCCGTACCACCTCCAAATATTGACTGCCAACGGGAAGAAAACCCATTTACTACTTCTGGAGCTGAATTAAAATCTACGTCTGTTGAAACTACCATTCCCAAAGCTTTTACAGTATATAAAACATCATTTAGATCTCCACCTTCTTCACCAGAAATTAGTGCCCAATGTAATCTGGCGATCATTGAATCTGTAATTTTACGACCGGCTTCTTTGCCAGATTTAATTTTTTCTTCACTATCGTTCATCTGGCCTGGGCCAAGACCCAACCCTGACAGATAAGTTGTACCAGACTCATGAAAAACTACACTTGCAATTGCAGAACTTTTTAAATCTGTTAACCAATCTCTTTCTTTTCCTAAATCAATTCCAAGTTTATTAATTCTTTCATAAACATCAAAATTTCTACGTAAATGTTTTGGGATTATTGAATTATCATAGTATTTTCCCATTATCAGACCCTTTCATAAAGTATTATTTGATAAATAATGAATAATTATCATGCTTAGTCTATTGGAGAATAATATGGAAGACAATATAGATTCGCCAAATTACGCGCCGACTGTGACTTTTGCTATTAGAAAAGCTACAATCAAATTTATAAATTCTTTAAACCAAAATCAAAAAAATAAAGCTTTATTTAGTTTTAATTCAGGTGATGAAAGATTTAAATGGAGTTATGTCCCTATCGATCGTAATGGATTATTATTATCTGAAATGAGTGATTCTCAAAATACCTTGGCTTTCAATATAATGAAAGAATGTTATAGTAATAAATCCTATATTACAGCTCAAGAGATAATAAGATTAGAAAAAATTTTAGGAGAATGGGAATTATCACAAGGAGAAACTTCACGTTTTCCTAGAGATCCATCCCGTTATTGGTTCAGCGTTTTTGGTGACCCTAACTCTGAATTAGATCCCTTTAGCATTAGAATTGGTGGTCATCATATTGGATTAATAGCTACTATAATAAAAGATAATATATCTTTATTGCCTTTATTTTTTGGAGCTAATCCAAGTGAAATTAAACATGGTAATGATAAGGGTAAGAAAACCCTTCATGATGAAGAAGAATTTGCTAGAGATTTAGTAACAAATTTAAGTGATGATTATAAAAAAAAATGTATAGTTAGTAAAATTGCTCCTGAAGATATATTAACAGCTAGTTTTAGAGATATTAAAAATATTACTACTCCTTCAGGAATATTGTTTTCTGATCTGCCAGATAAATCCAAAGACGATTTAATTGATCTTATAAAACTTTATCTTTTTAGGATGCCGGAAAAAATTTCTAATAATTATTGGAAACAAATTAGTAATGAAGGTTTTGAAAACTTATCTTTCAGTTGGGCTGGATCTCTAGTTCCAGGACTTGGCCACTATTATAATATCAAGCATCCAAGATTTATAATCGAATATGATAATACTCAAAATAATGCGAATCATATACATTCTGTAATGCGAGATTATTCCAATGATTTTGGTATTGATATTCTAGCTGAACATTACAAAAATAATCATTCCTAATAATATGCTACAAAATGAACCGATTTTTTCACATGATGTGATAGTTATAGGGGCAGGGCCTGCAGGATTAGGGGTAGCCGCAAGTTTAGAAGGTTGGCATCCATACATAGAAAATTATGAGCATTTATTTAATGATGAAATGAATGCAATATTAAATCAATATTCTTCCAATTTATTTAGCTTAGATCCAAATATCTTAATTTCTAATGGGATAAAACCTATTTCTTTTTATAGAAATTTACATCATCCATTTAAAAATTCAATTGATCCTTCATCATATATTTTGAAATTTAAAAAAGAGAAACCATTAGATTATGTAATTATTTCTAATGACCCTGCAGGTGGTTTATGGAATAACGTTCCATCTAATCAACTTACACTTGGTCCTGCTTATTGGATGGAACTTGCACATTATCCTATAAAAAAATATTTTGATGACTTTGGGGTAAAAAAAAATCCTGAAGATTTAGCTCATAAAGATGATTTAATAAATTATTATAAAAACTTATCAAAATTATTTGGGCTATCAAAAAATATTATTGGTAATTCTAAAGTCACTTCGATTTCAGAAGGAAAATTAAATAGAAAATTTAGACTTATTGTTGATAATGATTCAGGATCCTCTATATATGAGTGTGATTATTTAGTTTTTGCGATTGGACCAAAATCAAAACAGAGGAAATTAAACTTTTTAGGGGATAATTTTAATTATGAGGATCACAAATTTAACTCTGTAGATGATTACAATAAAGATAACATTGTTGTAGTTGGCGGAGGAAGATCTTCTGATTGGGCAGTTACTGAACTTCATAATAAAGGTAAAAAAATTCATTATGTTATGAGACAGAGCAAAGAAAATCATATGAAGTTAATAAATGAATCATTATATTTACCTTATTATCAATCTTTATTTGACAAATTAGGGCATCAAAATTTGAAGATTTATTATGATTCCGAAATTATTAATTTTGATAAAAAAGTAAATGTTTCGTTATTTAACAACAAAACAAATATTCAACATCAATTACATATAGATCACTTAATTATAGAAATTGGCGGTTCAGTTGATTATGAATTATTAAATAATATTTCATCTATAAATTTTCATTCAAAAAGAGATAACTATAGATTCCAATTAAATCAAATGACTTGTGATCAATCTACATTCGAATCATTAGATATAAAAAATTTGTATCCTGGGGGATATTTAGCTCAAGGAACAGGATTGTCAGTATTAGGATTTCATGCTGGTAGTTATTTAATTTCAGGCGATATATACAGAAAGATCAATACACTTTCCAGCGAGGGATAGTACCTCCCTCAGGTCCTCTAGAAGAAGAATATAGAGTTCTTTTACCTTTTAGTGCGCTTTCATGATTTTGTAAAGCCTCTGATCCACTGAAAGAACCATTTATCGTGTTACACTTTTCACATTTGTTTGATGCATATATATCAGATATTTTATGACAGTTATTACATATTTTTTTAATTTCATTTTGTTCTGGAATTGTTTTAGATCCGCATGAAGGACATGAAGGTATAGTATTTGGAGTGAATTTTGGAGATAATACAACCTCACACAATGAGCAATAAAATTTAATATTTTGTTTCATAATTATTGCCTGTAAATTTATTTACGATCATACTATAAATACATTCTAATCTATTCTCAAAATATTTTTCTGATAAATGAGATATTCTTCTAAATTTATATTATTATTTATTTTAGAGAAAGTTGATTAAATATTAGGAGTGTTTAATGAATTCTAACCAAAGATTGAAAAATAAAGTTGCTATAGTTACTGGTGGTGCATCAGGAATTGGAGAAGCTACTGTAAGATTATTTGTTGAAAATGGAGCCAAGGTAGGAATAGCTGATATTGATAATGAAAGAGGTATGAATCTCGAAAAAGAACTCAATAGTGGAAGTGAAACTGTTTTTTTTAAATTTTTAGATGTTTCTTCTGAAAATGACTGGGAATCTTTTACAGAGGAGATAATTAAAAAATGGGGGAAGCTTGATATTTTAGTTAATAATGCTGGTTTGTCAGGCCCAAAAGGAAGAGCAGTAGTAGAGGAAACTACACTAGATAATTGGAATGATGTATTTGCAATCAATTCTACTGGTGTTATGTTAGGTACAAGATCAGTAATTAAATATATGAAAATTAGTGGATCAGGCTCTATTGTGAATGTATCATCGATTTTTGGAATTGTTGGTTCTAAAGCTGGTGCAGCTTATCATGCTTCCAAAGGATCGGCAAGGATATTTTCCAAGGCAGCTGCAGTGCAATATGCTACTGATAAAATAAGGGTGAATTCGGTTCATCCTGGTTTTACTGATACTCCAATGACATTAGATATTCATTCTGATTCAGAAATACGTGAATATAGAGAAAATATGACTCCCTTAGGTCGTTTGGGTAATCCAGAAGATATAGCTTATGGGATTTTATATCTTAGTTCTGATGAGTCGTCATGGGTAACTGGAACTGAATTAGTAATAGATGGTGGTGAAACATGTTGGTAATATTAGTTTAATTTTGCAAAAGCATAGCCATTATAAGAACTTCTATCTTCTGCTTTAATATCTGGTTTGAAATTTAATATTTTTGCAATAGTAGGACATATATCATAAAGGTTTATTATATATTTCTTTCTCGATATAGGTTCAATAGAATTATTACCTACTAATGTTGTCAGGATATCATTTGATGTGTGGGATGAAGTATTATCTTCTATATTTCCATGATCAGATGTGATTATTAATTTGTAATCATTTTTTAAAGCACATCTTGCTATTTTATATATAGCTTCTCCATTTGATTCATATGCTTCGATTCCTTCTCTATACCTTTTTGGTAATAGATGACCCAACATATCTGTTGCAGCTAAATTACATGCAATTAATTGATGTTGATTTTCTAAGATTTTTTTTATAACAAATTCTGATATTTCAATATTTTTCATTCTTGGGACTTTATAGAAATCAGTATCTGATTCAATACCATAAGATTTGTCAAAGGTTTTTATTATATGTGAATCCTCATTTATACTATTAGGTTTTTCTCTGCGTCCTCTTATGAAGTACCCCATATGAGCAGATTTTACACTTTCTGCGATTAAGATATATTTAGATGTACTAAAAGTATCCCATTTAGAGAAAAAATTATTTTTTTGTGATTTTGTATTAAAAGCTACTCTAATTTTTTGTTTATTTGATAGTTCAGGATGATATTCAGTCATCGTACAAATATTTAATTTTAAATTTGTATTAACCCAATCTAATTTCCATTTATTTTGCCTTCTATTACTCTCTTTAATAAGTATATTTTTTGTATTAGATAAGCTACTTGTAATAATAATTTGTCTATCAGCTCTGAAATTTAGATTAATGAAAGTATCTCCAGACTCTAAGTTTTTTGAAGTTTCATTATTATTTAAAATTATAGTAGGAGGTATATCTTGATCAGTCATTCCTGATTCATGAAGAGAATTTATATATTTTCTTAATTTTGAGATATTTATAATTTTTTTTCCTGAACCTTTTGTTAGTAAATTATAATTTTTTTTGGCTGATTCTTCTCTGTAATCTCTATCCATTGCTATTGATCTACCTACTATCCATCTAAGAGAATTTTCTGCTTTATATTTTTTAAGTAAATTTCTTAATTTTCCTAAATAATTTCCTGTATCATTTTTAATTTTTACCGATCCTAATTCATATGAATCACGGCCATCAAGAATGGCATGAATAAATATCTTTTTAGGCGATATCTTCTTTTTTATAAAAATTAGATTCAATATTGCTTCTAAATGTTTCCATGAAGAATGGACACCTCCGTCATCGCCTCTAGTACCGGATAATAATGTGGAGATAATGATGTCATTATTTGTATTAATTGCTTTATCAATAACATAATTGATTGAATTATTGTTATTAAAATTATGATTATTAATAGATTCATTGATTTCCATTGTGATTTGTTTTGCTACAGTTAGATTTCCGATCTGTTGGTGACCAGTTTCAGAATTTCCTTGAATTGTAGGTGACGAATCCTCAAATCCAGCCCAAGTTCCATAAGCTCTAGTAGGCCATGACCAAAATTCATTTCTTAATTTTTCTAATTTTTCATATTTACTTACCCATGGGATATATTTATGTTTTTTTGATATATCTCTTACTACTGATCTAATAAGTATCCTTTTATCTTCTCCTAAATTTTTTCTAATTTTTAAAGATGTAATTGTAATATCTTTAGCTAAATCCATTTTGATATTAGGATCAATCTGCTCAGAAATGATTGGCGATATAATATGATTGATATTAATATTTTTATACTGGGAACACAATAATTTGATCTCTTTTTTTAGTCCGTGATCTAATGAATCCCAGCATTCCTCTAGAATTTTTGACGATGTATTTCTATTGAAACCTAATCCATCATTTATTACTAAAACTATTTTTTCTTTATTATTATGCTGATTTTTCAATACTATTTTTTTTCTTTTAGGAATCTGAGTGATCTTGGTATTGCAAATAATACATCTTCATCATCCGTTTTACTCTCGATAATATTATCTGGAGAAAGGTATTTGATAACAGATTTAACCTGAATTTCGGGTGTTGAAGCACCAGAGGTAATAGCTATTTTATTTTTATTCTTTATCCATTTATCATTTATTTCTTCTGGCCCATTAATTAGATAGGCAGGTTTTCCTATTGATTCAGCTGTTTCTTTTAATCTATTACAATTGGAACTATTCTTAGCTCCTATAACAAGTACCAGATCAACTTTTGAAGCTAATTTTGCTATTGATTTTTGCCTATTAGTAGTAGCATAACAAATATCGTTTCTGATTATAGAATTAGGATATTTTTTTTGTACAGATTCTACTGCCTTTAAAGTGTCTTTTACAGATAAGGTAGTTTGAGTTAATACTGCGATTTCAGAATTTTTTTTGTACTTGGGAATATTGGGGTTTTTGTCATCAATAATATCCATTTCTGTTTGTCCTGATGTTCCTATTACTTCTTGATGACCTTTATGCCCTATAAGTATAATTTTTTTTCCTTCTTTTGAATATTTTTTTGCTTCGTTATGTACTTTAGTTACTAGGGGGCATATCGCATCTAATACTGTTAAATTAAGTTCTTTAGCTTTTAGATAATCTGATGGAGGGGATCCATGCGCAGAAAAAACCACAATGGAATTTTCAGGTATTTCTTCAACTGATTCTACTGTAATAGCACCTCTTGATTCAACATCAGCTACTACCACAGAATTATGAACTATTTGATGTTTTACGTATATAGGAGGTCCATACTTTTTTAGTGCTAGATTAACAATATCTACTGCCAGATCTACTCCAGCACAAAATCCTCTTGGTTTTGCTAAATAAATGTCCATTTTTTTATACCTATATAATAATAATAAATAATTTCTCACTTTAAATTAATGAAACGTTAGCTTTTTTCGATATAATATTTCCATCTAAGGGCAAAATATTCTCACTAAAATCTTCTTTATGAATACAAAAGGAAATACTAAAGAAAACGAAGATGTTTTAGTTAATTTAGATATAGATAATCATATTGGAACTTTGCAATTGAATCGTCCTACTAAATTAAATGCATTACGTTATAAAACCTTGAACTGTTTAGAAGAAAATCTAAAGCTTCTTATTAATGACGATAGAATTAAGCTCATAATTATCTCTGGTGCTGGTGAATCATTCTGTTCGGGTGTAGATGTAGAAGAATTGGCAGGAGGGAAAAATTGGGGGCCACATAAATGGTCTGAAAATGAAAGCATTGATGAACTTAGAAGAAGATTTTCTCAATCTCATAGAATTATTTCTATGATCTATAGATCTGAGAAACCCTTTATTGCAGCTATAGATGGTATTGCGGTTGGTGCAGGGCTTGATATTGCTTGCGCTTGTGATATTAGAGTAAGTACTGAAAACGCTCGCTTTAGGTCTTCGTATATTAATGTTGGATTATTTCCAGGATATGGAGGGATATGGTTGTACCAACGTCTTATAGGATATGCAAAGGCCTCAGAATTAGTTTTTACAGGTAGATGGATGGATTCTTCTGAAGCTTTGGATTTAGGTTTATTAAATCATGTATATAATAAGGATGTGTTTTTGGATAAATTGAATGAATTATCTTTAGATATTTCACTATCTGCACCTATTCCTTTACGGTTGTCAAAGATGTTAATGAGGGATTCTGCAAATATAGATTTTGAATCATCGCTTCGTATGGCTGCTACAGCTGAAGCAATTACACTTGCATCAGAAGATCATAAGGAAGCTATGGAATCATTTAGATTAAAACGTCAACCTAGATTTAAGGGGAAATAATAATTGTTATGTTTGGAGTAAATGGAAACCCAATAATTTTATCAGGTAATTCTAATACTGGTCTATCCCTAAAAATTTGTGAATATTTAGGTCAGGAAATTGGTAAGGCTGAAGTTTTTAAATTTAATAATGATAATACCTTTGTGAAAATACTTGAGAATGTTCGTCAAAAAGATGTTTTTGTAGTCCAATCTACTTCTGCACCTGTAAATGATCATATTATGGAAATGTTAATTATGATAGATGCAGCGAAAAGAGCTTCAGCTGGAAGAATCACAGCTGTAATACCTTATTACAGTTATGCTAGGACAGATAAAAAAGATCAACCTCGAGTTCCAATTACGGGTAGATTAATTGCTGATTTACTCGAGACAGCAGGTACTGATCGAATCTTGATGATGGATTTACATGCAGGACAGGTACAAGGATTTTTTAGAGTTCCAGTTGATGAACTTACAGCTATGCACATACTAGTAGATTATTTCGATACAAAATCTATATCTAATCCTGTTGTTGTAGCTACTGATATAGGAATATCAAAAAAAGCGAGAGATTTTGCTCTTAAAATGAATGCTCCATTAGCAATAATAGAGAAAAGAAGAGTTGGAAATAAAGATCAAGTAGAAAGTTTAAATATTATTGGTGACGTTAAAGGTACTCAAGCTATATTATTTGATGATGAAATAAATACTGGTGAATCTATGGTTTCTGGTGCTAAAATTTTGAGTGAATTTGGTGTAGATAAAATATATGCTGTCGCAACTCATGGGATTTTGCCTGGAGATACCGTAAATAAATTATCTAAAGTAGATAATATTGAAGAATTTGTTATTACAGATACTGTTCCATTTAATTCAGATAAATTAGTTGACAAATTTAAGGTTTTATCAATTGCTCCTCTCTTTGGAGAAGCTATAAAAAGAATTCACAATGGACAATCTGTAGGCGCATTATTCGCTCGTTAGAGTATTTAGAATTTTATATTTATGTTTAGCTTAATTTCAAAACTAATAGGGGACTCGAACGAAAAAGCTCTAAAAAAAATAAACCCCATAGTAAATCAGATCAATCTTTTAGAAGATAATTATTTAAATTTATCAAATTCAGATCTTAAACATTGTACGACTGAATTTAAAAAAAGATTATCTAATGGAGAAACATTAGAATCATTATTACCTGAAGCCTTCGCCGTAGTCAGAGAAACTTCAAAACGGGTATTAAGAATGCGTCATTTTGATGTGCAAATTATTGGAGGCATAGTTTTAAATGATGGAAAAATTTCTGAAATGCGTACAGGAGAAGGTAAAACTTTAGTTGCGACATTACCTGCTTATTTGAATGCTTTATCAGGAAAAAGTGTTCATATTGTTACGGTTAATGATTATTTAGCGAAAAGAGATGCTTCTTGGATGGGGCAAATATTTAACTTTTTAGGTCTATCTGTTGGTTGCTTACAGAATCAAGGATCTTTGATTTTTACTACTAATATTGATGAAAATTCATTGGATAATAATTCTGCTTCGTTCGCTGCAGTTGCTGGAGAAAATTTAATTCAATGTGATAGAAAACAAGTTTATACTTCCGATATTATATATGGCACTAATAATGAATTTGGCTTTGATTATCTTAGAGATAATATGTCAGAATCATTAGAAAAGAAGGTTCAAAAAGGAAGATATTTTGCCATAGTCGATGAAGTGGATAATATATTGATAGATGAGGCTAGAACTCCACTAATAATTTCAGGTCCCGCAAAAGATAAAGGTAATGAGTACAGAAAATTTGCTAGATTAGCAAAAACTTTAAAAGAGAATGAAGATTTTGAAATTGAAATTAAACGTAGAAGTATTATTTTTACAGATTTAGGTATTTCTAAAATTGAACAAAATTTAGGGGTGAAAAATCTATATGATCCAGATAATGACGTTCTTTCACATTTTATTGAGAATGCTGTACGAGCAGAATATGTATATGAAAAAAACCGAGATTATGTAATTCAAGAAAAAGAAATTTTAATTGTAGATGAATTTACAGGTAGATTAATGAAAGGTAGAAGATTTTCTGATGGGTTACATCAGGCTCTTGAAGCTAAAGAAAATCTTACCATACAGAGAGAATCTATAACATATGCAACTATTACTTTGCAAAATTATTTTAGAATGTATGAGAAGTTATCTGGAATGACAGGGACCGCTTCTACAGAAGCTGAAGAATTCGAAAAAATATATAAATTGGAAGTTATTGAAATTCCAACTAATAAACCTACTCAAAGAATCGACCATACCGATTTTATATTCATTACTGAAACAGAAAAATGGAAAGCTATAGTAAATAAAATTAGTGATGTGCATAAAATTGGAAGACCAGTATTAGTAGGTACTACCAGTATAGATAAGTCTGAACTACTTTCTTCAATGCTAAAACGAAAAGGTGTCAAGCACAATATTTTAAATGCCAAACAACATGAAACAGAAGCTTCCATAATTGCTCAAGCAGGTAAACCTAGTGCAGTTACAGTAGCAACTAATATGGCAGGAAGAGGTACAGATATAATTTTGGGTGGTAATCCAGAAACTTTAAATCTTTCCGAAGATGAGTGGATACAATCAAATTCTGAAGTTATTAATTTAGGAGGTTTGTTTGTTCTAGGAACTGAGAGACATGAAGCTAGACGTATTGATAACCAATTACGCGGACGTTGTGCTCGACAGGGAGATGTAGGAGAAACTCACTTTTTTCTTTCTACTGAAGATGACATAGTGAAAAGATTCGGAGGGGATAGAATTAAGGGAGCCATGAATGTGATGAAATGGGATCCCGCAATTCCTATAGAAAATAATATGATTACTCGTTCTGTTGAGAGTGCCCAATCAAAAGTTGAGGGTCAAAACTTTGAAATAAGGAAATATTTAGTTGATTATGATGACGTTGTAAATATTCAAAGAGATGTAATTTATAGAATGAGAGATCAAGTTCTTTCCAAAAAAGATTTACGTGTTATGATTTCGGATTATCTATCAAAAGAGTTAAAGATGATAAGTTCAAGAAATTTAGGTGTTGACCTTGAAGAGAGGGATGTAGATTTAATTTATAGGGAACTTAGTATGGTTTTTCCAGACAACTCAGATTTATATGATAAAGAACAATTATCGCAAATAACATTGGAAGAATTTGATAATAATATCAATCAATACATTGACTTAATGTTCAATAAAAGAGAGGTCGAATTTGGGGAAGAAGTATTTATAGATCTTCAAAAGACAATCTTATTGATGTCTATTGATCAACATTGGGTAGATCATTTGACAATAATGGATAATATGCGTCAAGGAATAGGTTTGGAAGCGGCAGGCCAGAGAGATCCCCTAATTCAATATAAACGAATGTCATATCAAATGTTTAATGAGTTAGCTGAACGTATTGGTTCTACAGTTTCAAGATCTATTTTTCGCTTAGCAATGAATTCTAATATAACCAAACCACGGCAATTTAATAAAAAATCTTCAATTTCAGTCAAAACTGAAAAAAAACATGAAAATGAAAACAAAAATGAAAGTAACAGAAAATTATCTCGTCAAGAAAGAAGGCGACTGGAAAGACTTTCCAAAAAGAGGAAATGATGGTTTTTTTTATGGGATACAAATTTGATTAACGGACAGAATGTTACTAACCCTTACTTAAGACCTTTAAATAAGGTGATTTTACCTGAAGAAATCTCTGGCAAATATCTAAATATTATTGATTATAACGAACCAAAAGATTGGCAAGTTAACATCTTAAATGAGATTTCTGGTTGGGATTTTAGTAATAAAAAGCAAGAGCATTTAGAGTACTTAATTTTTGGAGAAGCTTTAGATTGGAAATTATTAGCTGAAATTATTTCTTATAATAAAAACGGATTCATAGACGACAAATTATATAAATGGTTGAATTTTTCTGATCCATTGGGTGGATTTAATCATTTGCAAATTAAAGAATTTACGAATCAAAAAGTTTATGATTCCATTATATCTTTCTATTATGGAGTTATAGTTGAAAGATCTTTGATAATAGATACTCAAGAAAAATATTATAAAAAAAATATTGGGGCAGGAATTCCACCAAATGAAGATTTTTGCGATAATGTTTTTACCGATTTATATAATCTAACATATTCAAATTTAAGAGAAGATTACAATAAAAATTTTTCATTTAATCGTAATAATAAATCAGCTTTTTTTCTATACGATGAAAATAAATTTACCTATTGGCTTTTTAAAATTCGCATATTAAATTCTCAACCAGAAAAACTTGCTAGTGATACAAAAAGAGGTTTAGATAGATTGCTGAATATAAAAAATAACCATTTCAAAAAAATTTCTAATGATATTCTAAATAATAAAAATTACACAAATGAATAATAATGAATTTACTAAATATTCAATACCTAAAAGAGTTTTAGATAGCCCTAAAAGATTTGATTTTATAGAAAGAGAAAAATTTTGGAGGTCAAAATGGTCAAAATTTTCTATTTCTAATCGTAAGAGAAATTTTTCTAGAGATAAATCGTTTGTGATAGATTCTCCTCCTCCTACTGTTTCTGGTTCATTACACGTTGGTCATGTGTTCAGTTATACTCATCAAGATTTAATTGCAAGATATAAAAGAATGACAGGATGGAATGTCGTTTATCCTATGGGATGGGATGATAATGGTTTACCAACAGAAAGAAGAGTACAAAATTTTTATAATGTTAGGGCAGAACCAGGAATTGGTTATGAAGAAAATATTAACTTAGAAAAAATCAGAGAGCAAAAAGGATTAAAAAAATCTCAACAATTAATTATTAGCAGACAAAATTTCATTGAAATGTGTCATCAGATAACATCTGTAGATGAGGTGGCATTTAAGGATTTATTTGATCGAATGGGTTTTTCAATTGATTGGATTGACGAGTATGCAACTATAGATGATAAAAGTCGTCGTATAGCACAACGAAGTTTCAACGATCTTGTTGAAAAAGATCAAGTTTATCAAAATGAATCACCTACAATGTGGGATGTAGATTTTCAAACAGCTGTTGCTCAAGCTGAAATTGAAGATCGAGATAAACCAGGGGCTTATCATGATATAGAGTTTAAAATACGTGATGATGATGAATATTTTTTTATTTCTACCACTAGACCTGAACTACTACCTGCTTGCGTTGGAATTACTGCACATCCTGAAGATTCAAGATTTAAAAAATTTTTTGGTAAAGAAGCAATTACGCCACTATTTTTTGCAAACGTTCCAATATTTCCAAGTGAATTAGTTGATCCTAATAAGGGTACTGGGATACTAATGGTATGTACATTTGGAGATCAAACTGATGTTCAATGGTGGAGAGAAAACACTCTAGATTTAAGACAAATTTTATCTAAAGATGGTAGATTCCTTCCTGTAGAATTTGGATCCAAAGGATGGGAAAGTTTGAATCCAAAATTAGCTAATCTTAATTACGATAAGCTTAAAGGTAAAAAGATTTTTTCTGCTAAAAAGCAGATAATCGATTTATTAAGAGAACCAAAAAATTCTTTTAAGGATAGAAAGCCCATATTAAGAATTGAACCTAAAGAAATTACACATCCAGTCAGATTTTACGAAAAAGGTGATAAACCTATTGAATATTTATCTTCTAGGCAGTGGTTTATAAAAACTATAGATAAAAAAGCAGATCTTATTTTAGCTGGTAAAAAAATTAAATGGCATCCAGAATTTATGAGAAAAAGATTTGAGAATTGGACTGATAACCTTAATATAGATTGGTGTATTTCCAGGCAAAGATTTTTTGGAGTTCCAATACCTGTATGGTACAAAATAGATTCTAAAGGAGCTACCAATTACGATGAATATATTATTGCCCCAGATGAGATGTTGCCTGTAGATCCTTCTATACATGCCCCTTCTGGTTACGATGAATCTCAAAGAGGTAAACCTAATGGTTTTATTGGAGAAACTGATGTTTTCGATACTTGGTTTACATCATCATTATCTCCTCAAATTGTTGCAAAATGGTTAGATCCTGAAGATGAAATGGAAAATATTTTTCCTATGGATATAAGGCCTCAAAGTCATGAGATTATTAGAACATGGGCATTTTATACTATTGTTAAATCTCTTATTCATCACAATGAAATTCCTTGGAAAAATGTAATAATTTCTGGCTGGGTATTGGATCCTGACAGAAAAAAAATGTCCAAATCTAAGGGGAATGTTATTGTTCCTACTGATATATTAGATCAATTTGGAGCTGATTCTGTGAGATATTGGGCCTCATCATTTAGATTAGGATCAGATGCTACTAATGACGAAAAAATTTTTAAGATTGGATCTAAATTAGTTACTAAAATATATAATGCTGGTAAATTTGTGCTTACCCAAGAGGGTGTGAAGGGAGAAATTACAGCAGAATTAGATAAATCATTCATCAGAGATTTATCTTCTATTATTATTAGATCTACTGAAGCATTTGAAAAGTATGAATTTTCTATAGCTTTACAAGAGACTGAAAAATTCTTTTGGAATTCATTTACAGATAATTATATTGAGTTGGTTAAGAATAGATGTCGAGTTGGTACAGATGAAGAGATAGCTTCAGCGATATCAACTTTACAGACTACACTAAATATATTATTGAGATTATTTGCTCCATTTATTCCAACTATAACTGAAGAAATATGGAGTTGGTCATTCGCTAAAGAGACAGGTGTAGAATCGATTCATCAATCTAAATGGCCAACAATAGATGAATTATCAAATATCAGTAATCCCATAAATAATGAATCTTTTCAAATAGCTTGTGAAACTATGAGTTCTATACGAAAGTCAAAAAGTGAACTGGGTTTAGGTAGCTCAAGAGAAATTTCGAGAATAGATTTTTATTGTGATGCTGATGATTGGTCTAAACTTTCATTAGTTCTGAATGATCTTCTTCTTGCTTCAAACTCCAATACCTTTATATATAATAAAACTTTTGATAATTCAGAAGTAATTCAAGGACTTCCTTTTCAAGTTAGGACCAGTATTGTTCCTATGGAAGATGATGTTAAGAAGATTAGTTAGATCTTTTCCAATCTTCCCATTTTTTCTTAGTGAAATCTTTTTGAAGAAAATATTTATGAGAATTAGATTCTTTTTGCCTTACTTCATGGCAAAGTTTAACGGTTTCAGCAAGTAGTTCAGGTTGAACTTTTGTAATTCCATCATCGTCACATACTAATATATCTCCAGGATTTATAGTTAAGTCACATATACTAAGAGGAATATTAAATTCAATCATTTCAAACTGAGCATGACCAGGGACAACGCCTGTACTCCAAAGATCTAACCCGGATTTTTTTATTCCCAATATATCTCTAGAATTACCATCAACTATAGCTCCTACCGCTCCTAGTCTGTTCATGATGTATGCCATACCATCTCCAATAATTGCGCCTCTTTTGTTTACAATATCTACATCTTTTAATACCGCTATTGTTGGTAAACTATTATTTAGTATTGAATCATAAAAATCATTTTTATTTGCCGGGTCTTTTTTAGGAGGAGTGATAGGTGTCCAAGTAGAAGTATGTGCTATACCAACTCGGCAATTTTTGATTTTTACCTGTCTAGATATATCTGGATTTGTATAATCATTATTAGCTTCTGTGTAACCTTTGATAATTACTCCAGCATTTTGAACAGTCGCAGAATCAAATAATTCCAATTCATTTAATAATTCTTGAGTTATTTTAGACATATAATTTTATTCAACAATTTCTGCATCTATTTCTAGTTTTTCTGAAGGGAAAAATTCTTTCCATGGTTCAAATCCTTCCACAAAATTTTTTCCTTCTTCTAATGTATTTAATCCTTTGATTGCTCTTCCAGGATCGTAACCGGTGGTTTTGGCTAGTGCTTCTATTCCTCTTTTGGTTTTTCTAACTCCTCCAACGGAAAATAAATTTCCTTGTTCGTCGTCAACTATTAGATCTAGTCCATTTTTTTTATTTTTCCAATATAATTTCATTGTATTTCTTTCTATGAAATTTCTGTTTATTAATCAATTAAACTTAGTGTTCTATCTAATATCTCATGTGCGACATTAATTTTTGGTATTTTAGGTAGATGTTCTATTTTTCCATTTTTCCAAATAAAAGTTACTATATTCGTTTCTGTAGAAAAACCACTCCCTTCTTTAGTAACATCATTTGCTACTACAAAAGGAATATTCTTTTTATTTAATTTATTCTTTGCATTAGAAACTAAATCGGTAGTTTCTGCTGAAAAGATAATTTTTATTAAGTTTTCGTCACCTATCTCATCTAACCAATTTTTAACTGGCTTAAACTCCAGAGATATTTTTTCTTCATTTTTTTTGATTTTATCATGAAAAATGTTAGTTGGTATAAAATCCGAAATTGCTGCAGTCATAATCAAAAGATCAGATTTTTCACAAGCTTTCTTTAAATGTTTTTTAAAATCGTCTCCAGTAGAAGTTTTTATAACTTTTATTCCAGATGATTTGTTATACCTTTTTGAAGAGGTTACTAGCGTTACATTAGCTCCTCTATCTCTTGCAGCTTCTGCTAATGAGAATCCCATCAAACCACTAGATTTATTTGTTATATGTCTTATAGGATCGATTGGTTCTATAGTACCACCAGCTGAAACTACAATTTTTTTATTTTTATAATCACCATTTTCACCTAAAATTTTTCGGATATTTCCTACTATTTCACTATTTTCTGACATACGTCCAATACCGACAATTCCTGAAGCTAAATTTCCATTATCTGGTCCAACAAATTTTACGCCAAATTTTTTTAGAATTTTTATATTGTTTTGTGTTGAAAATTTTTCAAACATCTCTCCATCCATTGCCGGGGCTACCAATAATTTTTTTCTAATTGATAGTGCTGTAGTGGAAACAGGATCATCTGATATGCCAAGAGCTAGTTTAGAAATTGTATTAGAAGTACACGGGGCGATTACCATACAATCAGCTTTTAAACCTAAATTTATATGTTCTATATAATCATTTTCTTTGGACCATAAATCATAGAATACGTTATTATGAGTAATTCCCTTAAAGGTCTCACTTCCAATAAAATTTAATGCTGAACTAGTCATTAGTACGTTTACATTAGCACCTAATTTAACTAGTTTGCTCGCTAAATCAGCTGATTTATATGCGGCAATTGACCCGGTAATTCCTAATAATATATTTTTATTTTCTAAAAGGTTTGTATTTTTCTTTTTTGTCATTTTATGATTAGGTATTAATTTAGATCGCTGATTATACGTAATCCATGTAAGGTTAAATCTTCATTAATTTCATCGTAAAAATCAGTGTAAGGAATAATTAAATTACATAATCCACCTGTGACGATTACTTTTACAGATTTTTTTTGGTCTTTAGGGTACTCATTTATAATTCTCTTTACCATGCCCTCTATCATATCAATAAAACCAAACATGAATCCTGATTGGATTGATTCTATCGTAGATTTACCAATAGATGTTTTTGGAGGAATTAGTTCAACTTTTCTTAGTTGTGAAGTCTGTTTATACATTGCATCAGATGAAACTTTGATACCTGGAGAAATGGCACCTCCCATATATATTGGCCCTTCAAAAATTGCATCAAATACAATAGCTGTACCTATATCTACTACTATTATTGGGGCGCCATATATTGAGTTTGCAGCTATAGCATCAGCTATTCTATCTGTACCGACATCTTGTGTTCTATCATATTTTATAGAAATGCCAGTTTTTGTTCCAGGCCCTAAAATTAATGGATTTATTCTAGTTAATTTTTTTATAGATGAAGACACTGTACTTGTTAGGTTTGGAACAACAGAACACATAGAAACTTTTTTTATATCTGAAATATTAATTCCATCTTGTTTAAGTAATGAAAGTAATTTTAAAGAAAACTCATCGTCAGTTTGATTTAAGTCTGACGATATTCTCCATATTGATACTATTTCTTCATTAGAAAAAATACCAACAGTTATGTTAGTGTTGCCAATGTCAGCAACTAATAAATAATTCACATAAACAATTATAATATTTTTATAGATCTTTTACTAAAATTTCTCCATTTGAATGATTTTCTATATCCATAAACGATTTTGGAATTTCTTTAACTATATCTATTATTCTCATAGATCTTTCTCCGAATCTTTTTTTTGTATACATGCCAGCCATACCGTGAACAAATACCCCGATTATTGAAGCATCAATAGGACTAATTTCTTTTTGTGCAGATAAACCAGCTATTAATCCAGATAATATATCTCCACTTCCTGCTTTACTCAAACCACTATTTATCCAAGGGGAAATAAAGACTTCACCTGTAGACGAGACAATAATTGTCGGAGCCCCTTTTGTAACTACATTTATTTTTTCTTTTATAGCTAGATCTTTGGCTATGCTTAAACGATTTTCTATAATATGGTCTTTTTTTATTCCAGTTAATTTTTCTAATTCTCCAATATGTGGAGTAACGATAATATTATTATTATGTTTAAAATTTATACCAATATTAGAAATAATATTTAGAGCATCTGCATCAAGGATTATAGGTAGATTTGTGGGAATTTCTGGTAATAAATCTTTTAGTAATAATTCTGATTCTTTAGTAACAGATAATCCTGGTCCTATCAATATTGATGAGAAATAACTGTTGTTTATTAATGGGATTAATTTATTCAAAGAAAAATTGACATCTAGATTTTTATTTGTTTCTGGCAGATTTATATAAATAGCTTCTGGTATTTTAGATAAACATTTATCGATGACATATTTTGTAGATATTAAGGTACTAATACCTACTCCTGAATGAAGTGAAGCAAGAGTACTTAAAATTCCTGCTCCTGGATATTTTCTTGATCCTGCTATTATTCCCACATTTCCAAAAATAGATTTATAGCCAACTGGATTTCTTTTTGGGAGGATTTTTTTTATTGATTTTTTAGTTATCCAAAATTCATTACTTTTTATCTTTTTTATGTTCCTAATTCCTATATCTAAAACAGTAAGATTACCTAGAATTTCTGGATTTTTATAAAGTACACATCCTATTTTCGGATACCCTAACATAAGAGTTGTATGAGCTCTAACACTGTTTTTGTCGCAGTTGCCATTATCTGGATTCATCCCCGAAGGAATATCAATAGAAATTATAGGTTTATTGGATTCATTTATTTTGGAGATATAGATATTTAAAGGTTCTGAGATTATTTTATTTATACCTGTACCAAAAATAGCATCAATTATGAGATCAGAATCTTTTAGTAAATTTGTGAATTCTTTTACAGATGTTTTGTTACTAATACCCCAAACCTTTCCTCCAGACATAGAAAATTTAGTAAGTAATGTATCTTTATCTCTTCCCATTGGGGCATATACATGAATTTTATTAGCCTTAATTAGTAGTTTTTGTGCTAATGCTAATCCGTCACTTCCGTTATTCCCTTTACCTATAATGATTAGTATTTTTTTTGATTCAATTTTATATATATTATCTACTATCCAATTTGAAGTAGCCTCCGCTACATTTAGGATAAGTCTTTCTACAGAAATTCCTGAAGAATTTTCTATTTGTTTCATAGATTTAGACGTAACAATATTCAATTTTTTGTCTCTGCTACGACTGATGCTACAGCCAAATTTTTTGAATGAGATAAACTTAAAGCGATATACTTAATCTTTAGTTCTTTAGCTTTGGCTTTTGCAGGTCCATGGAGTAATATTTGTGGAGCTTGACCTCTCATTCTAACTACTTCAATTGATTTCCAAGGGATACCTCTTATTCCGGTTCCTAAGGTTTTCATCATTGCTTCTTTAGCCGCAAATCTACTTGCTAGCTGAGGACCTCGGTTGCGACAGTATTTTATTTCATTTAGGGTATAAATTTTTTTTAAAAATCTTGCTTGATATAAGTCTTTTACTCTTATAATTCTATCTATTTCTATAATATCGATTCCTGTATAAATCATTTTATTTGTATAATTCTAAATAGTGGTTCTTATAATAATTTTATTTTATTCTCAATAATAATAAATATTTTACATATTTCTATAAGGTTTAATTTGGTAGCAAAAATAATAAATGGTAATCAGATATCTAAAATAGTCTATTCTGAAGTAAAAGAAGAAATGGATAATGCTGGAATATCTCCGGGATTGGCTGTTATTTTAGTAGGTAACAATCCTGCCTCAATTTCTTATGTGAAGAGAAAAGAAAAAGCCTGCAATGAATTAGGGATTTATAGTAAAACATTCACTTTTGAAGAAAATATTAGCCAAGATAAATTAACAAAATTCATATATAAACTTAACCAAAATGAAAAATTTAGTGGTATTTTAGTTCAATTACCATTACCTTCACATTTGGATCAACAAACTATAATTGATTCTATTTTACCTATAAAGGATGTTGATGGCCTTACTTCTGAAAATTCAGGTTTATTATTCCTTGGTCAACCAAGATTTATTCCCGCTACTCCATATGGTATTTTACGCTTACTTAGAGAAAATAAAATTACGACTAAAGGTAAAACTGTAGTGATTGTAGGTCGAAGTAAATTAGTAGGTTTGCCTCTCGCCTCAATTTTACTTAGAAAAGGAGATTATGGAGATGCTACTGTTATTACTTGTCATTCAAGAACTAATAATTTAGCACAACATACAAAAAAAGCTGACATATTGGTAGCTGCAATTGGTTCCCCTAAATTTATAAGTGAAAAAATGATTTCACAAAATACCTGTATCATTGATGTTGGTGTTAATAGAGTAGTAGATATAAAAAAAGTTAGAGGATTCGCTCTTATTGGAGATGTAGATTACGAAAAAGTTAAAAATATAGCATCATATATTACTCCCGTCCCGGGAGGTGTTGGTCCTATGACTGTAGCCATGCTTTTAAAAAACGTATCTAAATCAGCGAAGATTCTTAAAAAAATCAAGTAAAATATTACTTAATAGAAATTGTAGGGGTATATTTACCTATATTCGAGAATTATGTCTACTACTTCAGGATCAAAGAAAAAAAAATCAGGAATCTCAAAAGATGATTTCATGTCAGGTGATATGAAAATGTCTAAGGAGAATTTGTTAGATATATACAAAAAAATGTATCTTATAAGAACTTTTGAGAATGCATGTGGAGAACAATATTCTTCTGGTAATATAAGAGGATTTTTACATCTATATATTGGACAAGAAGCTACTGGAGTAGGTGTTATATCTCAGTTGTCCAAAGATGATTATATTATTACTCATTACCGTGACCATGGCCATGCACTTGCAAGAGGTCTGGATGTTAATAGATGTATGGCTGAACTTTTTGGTAAAAATACAGGATTATCAAAAGGTAAGGGAGGTTCAATGCATTTATTTGATGTCACAAAAAATTTTATGGGAGGTCATGCAATTGTAGGAGCTCAACTTCCTGTATCTGCAGGTTTAGCTTTAGCTCAAAAATATAAAAACACTAATAGTTTGACTGTATGTTTTTTTGGAGATGGAGCTACAAATCAAGGTGTTTATCACGAAACATTAAATCTTGCATCTATTTGGAAATTACCTATATTATTTGTTTTGGAGAATAATGGATATGGTATGGGTTCTTCAATAGAAAGAGTTAGAGCAGGGGGGATGGATTTTTTTCCAGGATTATCTACTTATGGTATAGAAGCTATTGAAGTGGATGGTATGGATGTTTTATCAGTTGCAGAAGTTACTAATAATGCAGTTAAACACATTAGAGAAAATTCTGAACCATTTTTTATCGAAGCGAAAACATTCAGATATGTTGGTCATTCATATGCTGATGGTCAAAAGTATAGGAATAACTCTGAGATAGAAGTTTGGAGAAAAAGAGATCCATTGATTACTTTTCCAGAATATTTAGTTAAATCAGGTATTAATAGTGGTGAGATAGAGCAAATCAATTCAGAAATTGACGAGATAGTAGAGACTGCAGTACTATTTTCTAAGGAAAGTGAAGAACCTTCTGCTGAAGAACTTTATACAGATATTTACAGAGATTAAATGGTAGAGATTTTATATAGAGAAGCATTAAGGTTAGGTATTGATGAAGCTTTATCAAAAGATCCCAATGTATTCATAATGGGAGAAGATATTGGGGCATATGGTGGAGCTTATGCAGTTACTGATGGGTTATTGGATAAGTATGGATCTGATAGAGTAAAAGATACCCCAATATCTGAAGCTACTTTTATTGGAGCAGGTGTTGGTGCTGCTATGGCTGGTTTGATCCCTATAGTTGAATTAATGTCTATATCTTTTTCATTGGTAGCATTTGATCAAATAGTTAATATGGCTGCTAATATAAGGTATATGTCTGGAGGTCAGATAAATGTACCTATGGTTTTGAGGGCGCCCACAGGTGCGGGTGTACAGTTGGCAGCAACCCATTCACAAAGTTTTGAGACATGGTTGAGTGAGGTACCAGGTCTGAAATGTGTTTGTCCATCCACTCCATATGATGCCCTTGGATTGCTAAGAAGTGCTCTAAAGGATATGAATCCAGTATTTATTGCTGAACCAGCAATGCTGTATACAAAAAAGGGAAATATACCTGAAGAATATTATGAAATAGAAATAGGAAAAGCTAACGTTGTAAAATCTGGTATGGATGTTTCATTAATTTCTTATGGTCATGGTATGGACGTAATTAGAGAATCATCTGAAATTTTATCATCAAGAGGTTTAGATCCCGAGATAATAGATTTAAGATCATTAAATCCTATAGACGAAGAAACGATTATTAATTCAATCACTAAAACAAATAGAGTAATTCTTGTAGATACATCAAGAAAAACTGGCGGTATTATGGCTGAAGTAGCTTCATTAATTATGGATAAAGCAGGTGATTGGTTAGATGGCCCAATTGTGAGAATAGGTTCATCTGATGTTCCATGGCCATATAATAGAAACTTAGAAAAAAAAGCTTTTATAGATTCAGTTTCTGTGATTGAAGCTTTTGATAAGGCTTATAGTAGTTTATGATAAAACTCTAAGGTAAAGGCAATTTATGGAGGATAAATAAAATTGATTACTGAAATTACCATGCCATCTATGGGGGCAGATATGACTGAAGGGACAGTAGTAAAATGGTTAAAGTCCGAAGGTGATACTGTACAAAGAGGTGATAAAATTGCCGAGATTGAAACAGATAAAACAATCGTGGAAATGGAAGTTTATACAGAAGGTACTTTGAGGAAAATTATTGTTGATTCTGGAACTAAAGTACCAGTGGGAGAACTTATCGCTTTTATAGGTGATCCTTCTGATGATTTACCAGAAGTTGGTATAAACAATGAATCAGATCAACAAACACCAATTCATTCTGACGATTCTTCAAATATTACTAATCCACCAGAAAATGATTTGAATAATTCTGTTGATTTAAACGAATCAGATTCTCAAACTCCCACAAAGTTAGATTCTGATTCTTCTTTAATAAAAGCCTCTCCTATGGCTAAAAGACTAGCAAAAGAAAGAGGAATAGATATTTCTCAAATTCTTGGTTCTGGTCCAGGAGGAAGAATTACTAAGAATGATATATTAAATTATTCTTCTCCGAATATTTCGGAAGGTCTGACTTTGAAAAATAAAAATATTTCTTTGAATTCTAAAAACACTGATTTATCTAAAATGAGACAGGCTATTGCTAGGGTAACCGTTAAATCTAAAACAGAAATTCCTCATTATTATGTAACTCACGAAGTTGATATGACTAATGCAATGTCTTTTAGGAAACAATTCAATGATATTATTTCTAAAGACGGAGATAAAATATCTGTTAATGATTTAATTATTAAGGCTTTAGTAAATTCTCTTATAAAATATCCTAAGTGGAATTCTTATTTTGCTGTAGACCATTTGAAAGCTAACAGCGACATTAATATTGGAATTGCTATTGCCCTTCAAGAAGGTCTTATAGTACCAGCTATACAGAAATGTCAAAATTTATCTCTTGTGGAAATATCACGATCATCAAAAGATATAGGTAATAGAGCTAAAGGAGAAGGTGGTACTCTTACTCAAGAAGAATTAAGTAATGGTACGTTCGGAACTTCTAATTTAGGAATGTTTGGAACAGAGGTTTTTGCAGCTATAATAGTTCCACCTCAATCTGGTATTTTGGCTGTAGGGGCGGTTAAGGATAAACCTGTAGTAATCGATGGAAAAATAGTCATTAGATCTATTATGAATGCTACGTTATCTGCTGATCATAGAGTGGGTGATGGTGCTGAAGCAGCTATTTTGCTAAAAGAAATTCAAAGAAACTTAGAGAATCCTCTGCACCTATTAAAATAAATAATAGAATATTAGATATGTATTTTACTGAGCATTTTAGTGATCAAGAAATAGCAATATTAAATAAATATTTCACTAATGTAGACAAACCTGTTTTTGCAATAATTAATCTACCAGAAGTGGTGAAGGGGGCTTTGTTTGCTAGATATTCGAGATCAGATAAATCTTTAAGGAGATTATTTCTAGATGAATTTCTTTCTAAAGATTCAAATATTATTGATTCAGAACTAGATAAAAATAATTTTGATTCGACTAGAGCTGAAAAGCTTTATGATAGAGTTTTTTCTGAATATGGAGATGATTCTGTAGCACAACTCGGTGCTGCACATGTAGCATGTGAGCAGTCATCTAATATTCTTACTAAAATATTAGAAAGGGGAAGATTGTCATCATATTTAGAACAGTCTACTAGGTATATTTTCTACGATAAAAAGGATTCTCAAGACAATTATAATTATTTTATTCCTAAAGAAATTATTAATTCAAAATCTCATAAAAATTATAAAAATGTAATTAATGAAAGTTTTAATGATTATTCCATTATCGTAAGAAAATTATATAATTATCTACTATCTAAATATCCCAATGTAAATAATGATTCAGAATTCATTTACAAGTCTACAATTAGAGCAAAAGCTTGTGATGGAGCTAGAGGTATTTTGCCAGCAAGTACTAAATCTAACGTAGGAATTTTTGCCTCTGGACAATCATTTGAAAGAATGATAATTAGTATGAATTCTCATGATCTAATTGAAGTTAGAGATTATGCAAAAATGCTTCTTGAAGAATTAAGAAAAGTTATTCCGTCTTTTTTAAAAAGAGTTGATTTGAAAGATAGAGGTATTGTTTGGTCTGATTATTTTAGGTCTAATAGACAGTCAATGGAAGATATTAGTAATATTTTAGGTAATAATATCGACTCTGTAGAGGAGGTTGATTTAATTGATTGGGACAAAGAATCAGAAAATAAAATTATCAGTTCAGCTTTATATCCATATACTTCATTTTCTGAGAGTCAGATAAAGAAATATGTAAAAAATCTTAATCTTGAAGAAAAAAGAAATATTATGGAAAAATTTATAGGAAATAGATTAAATAGACGTCATATACCGGGAAGAGGTTTAGAAAATTCTTTTTATCGTTTTGATATTCTGTCGGATTATGGTAGTTTTAGAGATCTTCAAAGGCATAGGATGTTGACTATAGATTGGCAAAAATTAACGATAGAGCATGGATACAATACTCCCGATATTATTTCTGAGATTAATGAAACTAATAGATGGGAAAAATCAATGTCAAGATGTTCGAATCTATTTGATGAAATCAAATCAAAACATGGTGGCTATGTTTCTCAATATGCGGTTCCGTTCGCCTTTAAATTTAGATATATTATGCAGATGAATGCGCGTGAAGCATTTCACATATTAGAACTGAGGACCAGTAGGCAAGGGCATCCTGATTATAGGAGAATCTGTCAAAAAATGCATAGTTTAATTAAAGAAAAAGCCGGACATAAATTGTTGGCTAATGCAATGAAATATGTAGATTATAATGAGTATGATTTAGAGAGACTTGAGGCACAAAGAAAATCTAATAAAATTTAAAAGCTTTTGGATGATGCATTATAGTCGCAGGAAGCAATGTAAGATAACATATCAAACTTCCCCATAGAAAAAACCTAGAAAAAATTGTTTGTGCTGATATTAATGTTTTTTCAACGAATTGTATGTTTTGTTCATTAAATGAAGGTATACCTAATAATAAATCATAGAATTGTAACGTTCCTATAGAGGTCAATATGGCTAAACATACTATCATTCCGAGTATTCTAGAAGTAGTAAGTAAAGATGAAGCACTTCCTTTAATATTTTCATCTAATTTTGTTATAGCTTGATCAGTTATAGGTGCTACCAATAAACCAAATCCAGACCCTGATACTATGAGGGATATAAATTTGATTAATTCAGTGGAATTACTATTCCATAAGGACATTGATAACATTCCACTACCAGACAAAAGTAATCCTATAATTGTACATAAATAACCTTTATTGTTTTTTGTGATTAATCCACCTATCAAAGCGAATACACCTAAAAATATAGTGAATTTTAAAAGTTCAAATCCACTTTCTAAAGCTGTCATGGAATATATAGTTGCACAAACTAAAGGTACTGTTACCATGACAATAATTAATGATGAACCAATTAAGAAATGAGTTACATTAGCCCAAAAGAAATATGAAAAATTAATTAATTTTTTAGGTATTAAATTAACTTTAGTTGATTTAATATTAAATATAAAAGTAATTAGTAAAATTACAGCAACAATCAACAAAAACACCATAGTAAAATCCGGATTTCCTATTCTAGAAAATCCTATTGTAGAGGTTATAATTATTAATCCGAAAATTATTCCATTTTTAAAATCTATTTTTTTAATACCATTTTTTGATCCTGATGGACATTTGAAAATAAAATATGAAGTAATTAGTACTAATGGTATATTTATAAGAAACACCCATTCCCATGAAGCGAAATTTGTAATTATACCACCCCAAAAAGGTCCTATTACTCCACCTGCTTCCGCACTTGCACCAACTAAACCAAATGCAATGGGAGGACTTAATTTAGGAGCGACTTTTGATGAAGCTGAAATAGTTATAGGTATTAAAGCTCCAGCTCCTATTGCTTGTATAAACCTACTTATTATTAAAATCCAATAAAAAAAGTTTGAATGATTAATATAAATATCTGATAAAAATGCACTTAAAACTACAAATATTGATCCAATTACAAAAATCAATATAGATATATTATATGTAAATTTCCATCCATATTTATCTGAAATATTACCCATGATTGGTAGCATAGCAGCATACCCTATCAGGTATGCGGTAATTGTCCATGATGCCTTACTAAGTTCATTAATTCCTACGTTCATATCAATCAGTAATTCAGGTAGTATCGTTACTATTACTGTCTGGTCATCTGCAGCTATAAAAACCCCAAAAAGTAATGGTAATAAATATATGTAGGACTTAAATTTTTCGAGAATATTTTTAGTCATCTATTTTAGGCGGGGACAAAATATTATTCTTACCGTAACTGTAGAATTTAATTATTCTTTTGAAATCTTTTTTGTCAGTTTTTTGAACTTGACCATATATTATAACTTTTTTAATTAGATTGGAATTTTTATCGATTTCTAATTCTATATTCACATTTTTATTTTGAACAACAGATCCCACTAAAGAAGTGAAAGAATTTGAATTAGAATTAGCAGAGATATAGTAGCTTTCAGGATTTTGATCGTTCAATGTTATGTCATTGATATCACCTAAAATTTCTGAAATTAATAAATCTAAATTAATGAAATTTAGAGGACTTTCATCTGAAGGAATTTCTATCCAAGATTGAGTAATTGGGTTTGTGATCCATGTTCTATTTCCGATTACTATAGCACTAGTCTTAATTAAAGCACGTCCCAATGAAGATTCTGAATCAATGGAAAGTCCATTTTCAGTAATTCTCCCTTTAGCTGATAATAGATTAATATTATTACCAATATCTATAAACCCTTTTTCATGATGTAATGAAAATTCAAAATTATTATTTAATTTCATAGATTGAAGGGTTTTAGATATTATATCTTCCGGGGTGATTTCTTCCTGATAATTTTCTTTATGACATGAAAAAAATAAACCAGAAATTATGATAATTATTAAAATATTATATTTAGATATCAAAATTCTTTATGGATCTGAGCAATCTCTTATAAAGCCACAATTGTCGCATTTTAATTTACAGTGTAGATCAAGCATTAAATTGCCACAAATATCACATTTAAATATGTTAGTTAATTTTTCAGGTTGCAATTATTAATATTTTATTAAAAGATACATTTTAAGAATACAATTTAATTATTAAGCTTACATATTTTTTAAAATTATAATTTGATAAAGTGGAAATAAATATTTTTTATTTAATTATGGGGAGTCATTTAGGCTGAGAGGGTATTTATAAACCGACCCAATTACCTGATCTGGATAATACCAGCGTAGGGATTATGTGTATTATCCTAGATTAGATTTTGCCTAAATAATATAACATTATGTATAAAAATTCTGATAAAGCTTTATCGGTAAAGAATTTGACCTACTATTTTGGTGAAGAAATAATATTAGAAAATCTAAATCTTGATATTTATACTGGAGAGTTTGTTTCATTAATTGGCCCTTCAGGCTCCGGTAAAACTACTTTATTGAATATAATTTCTGGTCTGATAACTCCAAATCAAGGGACAGTTTTATATAACAATCTAGAAAAAAACAGATTAGGAAAATTTACTTATGTTCATCAGCAGGATACTTTACTGCCTTGGCGAAATGCTCTTGACAATGTCTTGTTAGGTTTAGAAATTAAAGGAGAAAGAAAGAGAACATCAATTATTAAAGCTATGGATTTATTTGAAGAATTCGGGTTATCTGATTCTATATATAAAATGCCTTGGCAATTATCTGGAGGTATGAAGCAAAGAGTCGCATTATTAAGAAGTATGCTAACTGAAAATAATTTTTTATTATTAGATGAACCTTTTGCTTCACTTGATGCAATTACCAGAATGTCATTACAAAAGTGGCTAAAAAAAATCTTACACAATTATAAAAGAACTGTTTTACTTGTTACTCACGATATAAATGAAGCTATTTTACTTTCAAACCGTATTATTGTTTTTAAAAATAATACTCTAGGAAAATTTCAAGAAATTATACTTGAAAAAGATTTTCATAATGAAGAAGATATGATCGTAGATAAACATTATTTATTAATGCGTAAAAAAATTATGGAAAGTTTAAGTTTTAATTAATAGCATATGAAATTACTAAAAAATTGGCTACCTGCAATATTATTATTCTTTTTCTTTTTATTAGTTTGGGAATTTTCAGTAATAATTTTTGATGTGCCTAATTGGTTACTGCCAGCACCATCAGTAATTTTATTTGATTTTCATAATCATACAAGCTTAATTATTGAACATTCACAAAAAACTATATTAGAAATAATTTCTGGGTTATTTATTTCACTTTTTTTAGCTTTTTCGTTATCTGTGGCTATTTCTTGGTCATCAATATTAAATAAAGCAATTTTTCCATTTGTAATAACATCTCAGATTATTCCAATTTTTACTTTAGCTCCATTGATTATAGTTTGGTTTGGAACAGGGATTGCTTCCAAAATAATTGTTATTGTATTATTCACTTTTTTTCCTGTTGTAATTACAACATTTAATGGACTTAAGTCCAGTGATAAAGTTTTGGTAGATATGTTTAAGACTTTGGGTGCAAATAAATTGCAAATTTATACTAAATTATATATTCCAAACGCACTTCCTCAAATATTTTCTGGAATAAAAGTAGCTTCTGTATTGTCTGTAATAGGAGCAGTAATTGGGGAATGGATTGGATCAAGTGGAGGTTTGGGTTGGTTAATAAAATTATCTGGACCTCAATTTAAAACTGAAAGAATTTTTGCAGCAATTGTAACACTTTCTGTTATAGCATTATTACTGTATTTGGTTACAATATTATTGGAAAAATTTTTTTTAAAAAAATATCCTAAATCATAACTGTCAAGAATCTTTTGGAGTTTTAAATGAAAAAAATATTTATATATTTCATATTGTTATCTTCTGTATTATTATTAACTTTTTGTTCTGAAAATGTTGAAGAAAAGATTGAGACAAATGATCCTGATTTTGATATAGCAAAATTAATTTTAGATTGGTATCCAAATGCCAATCATGCAGGTTTATATTCTGCAGTAAAAGATGATCATTTTATGGATAATAAAATAAATATTATTATAGATACACCTTCTGATCCTGCAACTATTTTGTCCCTAGTTAGTAATCAAGATAGTGATTTCGGTATTTTTTACCAGCCTGATTTACTTCTAGCAAGATCGCAAGGAGTGCCTGTTATAGCAGTAGCAAGCATTGTTAATGAACCTCTTAATGCATTGATGACTTTAAAGGAATCAGGTATATCTAGGCCAAAAGATTTAGCTTCTAAAAAAATCGGTTATCCTGGTATATATTGGAATAGATCAATGCTCGCTACTATGCTCGAATCTGATGGTTTGTCAATTGTAGATGTAGAACTAATAGATGTAGGATGGTCTCTGGCTCCTGCTTTAATGAGTGGTGAAGTAGATGCAATTATAGGGGCATATTGGACACATGAATCCATAATCATGGAGGAAGAAGGTTATGATATTGAAGTAATTATGCCAAATGAATGGGGAGTACCTCCTTATTATGAGTTAATTCTTGTAACTTCTGAAAAAACATTAGAAGATGACCCTAATTATGTTAAACGAATGGTCAATTCTATAAGTGCTGGATATACTTCTGCTATCGAAGACAGTGAAGATGCTTTGAGAAACTTAATTATAATGAATCCTCCTACTATTGATGAAGAAATAGAATCAAAAGGGATAGAATTATTGGTTCCGATTTGGCAAAACAATCAAAATCCAGAATTTGGCAGAATAGATGAAACTAGGTGGAATGAATTTTCTGAATGGATGAAATCTAGAAAATTAATTCCTGCTGATATGAATACGGACATAAGTTTTTCTAATGTATTTTTAGACTGATTTGAGGGAAATTTATAGAGGATAAGATGAATTACCCTTAAGATTAGTATTTTCTATTATGTAAACTTTTCCAGTTGAAAAAGTCACAAAGAGTAGATCGTTATTTTCTCCTCCAAAAGAACAATTTGTTGGCTCATCTGAAGGGCAAGGGTGAGATCTAATAACACGTCCGTTTTTATTGAATTCATAAATCATAGGACCTGGACCGGAAGATTTAGAGCCAGCTGTAGCTAAAATATTTCCATTATCAGTTAATGTCATACCATCTATTCCTCTATGAGGTCCAAAATCATGAAGAATATAATAATCTCCTAGAGTCCCATCTGAATTTATCGGATAACCCCTAAGTTGTCTGGGTATAGATTTTTTTATTGGAGATTCTGCAATAAATAATGTTTTTTGATCTATAGATAGTAAAACGCCGTTGGGACGCTTAGTATCATACGTTACTTGTGTGACTTGATTAAAACCTCCAAAATTACTTTCAATCATATAAACAGATTCATTATCTCTAGTATTAGGATTTTCACTATAATTAGGATCTGAAAAATATATTCTATTCGAAGAGTCAATTGCTAAATCATTAGGCATGTTTAAAGATGAAATATTTTGATTATTAGTTAATATTGTAGGATGATTATTTGGGTCTTCTTTATTTATTTTAACAACCCTATGATTTTCTCCCTCGCAAACAAATATTTCTCCTGATCTATTAAAAGCCATTCCATTGGCTCCTCCAGTTTTATTTCTCCATAAGGAGGATTTCATAGTTTTTGGATCCCAAAAGAAAGTTTTGCTTTCGTAACATTCATTATAAATTAGACCATTACCAATCCATAAAGGACCTTCTGTTAATGATTTATGTTCACTGATAATTTTCCAATTCCAGTTTTCTTCCAATGTTACACTCCTCTTTTATTCGGATATAAAAGATATCCATTTAATCCTGTGTTTTTGACTACTAATAAATGACCTTCAATGGAACTAATATATAGATCTTGATTAACGAATGTACAGTTTGTGGGTCTTAATGCTGGTGTAGGATGTGTTTCAATAATTTGTCCGGAATCCTCAAAAATAGTTATCATTCCCCCTGGCCCAGAAACTTCCCATCCTGTGCATGCGACTATAAGCCCATCATCTGTAAGAGTCATCCCGTCAATTCCTCTATGAGGTCCAAAATCATGTAATACTTCATAACTGCCTAGCGATCCATCTTCATTAACAGGATATTTTCGAAGTTCTCTTTTTTCACTAGCCCTGTAATCACTTTGTGCAACGTATAAAGATTTGTAATCTTTTGAAAAAAGTAGTCCATTAGGCATTGTGGTATCAAATGTTCTTCTAACAGATTCATATCGATCATTTATTTTTTTGACTGAAATTATTGATGAGTGATCAATCCCCATTTCAGGTGTAATATCTTCGATACGATCTGAAAAATATATAGTTCCATCTGGAGTGATAGCTAGGTCATTAGGTCCATTCAATCTTAATCCATCTAAACGATCAACAATTGTATGTATTTGACCTTTATCATCTATAGATACTATTTTTCTTCCATCACCTGAACAACCAAATAAATTTCCCTCAGAATCATAATTAAGGCCATTTATCCCTTCAGTATTTTCACAATATACACTCACTAATTTAGAACTAGGATCATATTTCAAAATTCTATTCATACTGATGTTTGAATATAGTAAATATTTCCCATTCCAGCAATTTCCTTCAGTTATAGAACCGATTACTGGTGCTGCATTTTCAAATTTCCATTCCATAGTTATAATTTAGTCACAATTTAATTCATCTGCAAGCTGATTAAAGTCTCTACAATAAAATTCCCATCTTTTATCATTTTCTATATCAGCTTTTTTATTATCACCAAATTCATCAGGTCTAGTAACCATAGCAACTCTTAAACCAGCCTCTAATGCGCCCAATAAGTCAAACTTATGTGCCGCAACCATCAATGTTTCTTCTAAATCATTTCCTAATATTCTTGCTGCATCTTGATAGACTTGTATGTCAGGTTTATATTTTTTTGAAATTTCAGCTGAGAGTATTGCATCCCATGGTAGATTAGCATGCTTTCCCATATTTGTTAGTAAAGAAATATTACCGTTGGATAGTGGAGCGATGATATATTTAGTTTTTAATCTTTTTAGACCTATTACACTATCTGACCAAGGGCTTAATCTATGCCAAGCCTTGTTAAGTTTTAATTTTTCTTCATAATTAATTTTTGGGAAATTATATTTTTGAAGAAGAAATTCTAATCTTTCAAAATGTATTTGATCTACATTAATCCACTTTCTTTCGCCAGAATTAACTGCTTTCATCTGATCATGATATGCTTCACGCCATTCATCAGCAAATTGTCCCCAATTAGCTTCAATATTATATTTTTTGCCGATATTTAAAGCCTCATTCGCAATAGATTTACGCCAATCTACAACAGTTCCAAAAACATCAAATAAAACAGCTTTAATTTCTTTCAAATTTATGACTTTCTTATATAAGTAATGTGATAAGTAAAAATAGTATATTACTAATGAATATAATTAATTACATAAATGAGGTAATTAGTAATTGATTTCTAATAAAATTCCAAATGTTCTTACGGTAGCTGGTTCAGATTCAGGAGGAGGGGCTGGTATTCAAGCTGATTTAAAAACTTTTGCGGCAACAGGTAGTTATGGTACTTCCGTAATAACTGCAGTCACAGCACAAAATACGCTTGGGGTTAAGTCGATACAGGAAATAGATTTAAATATAATAGAGGACCAAATTGATTCAATATGTAAAGATATAGAACCTATATCTGTAAAGACAGGTATGTTGTTTTCAAATGAAATAATATCACTTGTTGCAGAAAAAGCTAAATCTTATTCATGGAAATTTTTAGTCGTAGATCCAGTAATGGTTTCTTCAACTGGTGATAAATTACTGAAAGATGAAGCCATAGATAGTTATATAAGAAAATTGTTACCTATATCATACATAACTACTCCAAATATTCCTGAAGCTGAGTATTTGACTGGAATAGAAATTAATAGTTCTGATTCTATTATTTTAGCTGCAAAAAAAATCTTTGATTTTGGTGTGAAAAATGTATTAATTAAGGGTGGTCATCAATTAAAAGATAATATTTCAGAGGATATTTTATATGATGGGAATAAATTTCATAAGTTTAGTTTGGAGAGGATTAAATCATCAAATACACATGGAACTGGCTGTTCATTATCATCAGCTTTAGCATCATATTTAGCTCAAAAAAATAGCTTAATATCATCGATAGATTTATCCAAAAAGTATGTATGGAATGGTATAAAAGATTCTTACCCAGTCGGCAAAGGAAATGGTCCGATTAATCATTTTTGGGAGAAGGAATAAATTTTATCTTGAAGTATCTAATAATTTAATTTCTACTTTTGGTGAAGATAATATATTTTCGTAATCAGTGAATAAGATATTTGTATTAAATTCGGTTTTTATGTCAGCTTTATTAATTTCATTTGGATTAATGATTTGAATTTTAGTAGAAATAATAAAACCTTCTGTATTTGGAATTTTAGTATCTATTAATGAAAAAATTTCACTACCAAAGTTAGAAATAGTTATATTGAATTTAATTTTGTATTTTGAGCTAAAATTATCCAGAAGTTTTTTGATTTCATTACCATAAAAGATATCATTTTTAGTTTTGGATAATAAATTTTTTTTATAATAATTTTGTATGCTTGGAATTAAATTTACTAGTATGGAATAATTTGGAAAAGTATTTCCTAATCCAATGTTGAAATATGAATTAGCATACATATTTTTTTTATAATTTTTGTCATTTTTCTTTGCATATATATTTATTTTCAACAAACCTTCTCTACGTATAATTATGTATTTTGGATCTATGGATGTGTCATTTTGCGTAATGGACGGATGACTTAGAAATTTAACTATTGGATTGTAATTTGTTTTTAACTTATATTTATAAAATAATCCTTTTATAAATTCAGATAAGTCGTGTTCGGTTATTGCCCATCTGATATTTTCATTTAAGAATAAAAATACTTCTTCAGAAATTTCATCAATACTATTTACAGCATAGTAATGTGATTCAATTTGACTTTCGGTGATTTTATTCATTCAATTATTTGATTATATTATTTTGAAATATTTCTGAAATATGACAATGCATATAAATAGTTTTTCATATCATTTATATCTATATTTACTATATTTGAATTAAATTTCACCTTTTTGACTTCATTTTTATTATTGAGAAATATTTTACGTAAACCTAAAGTTTTTTCGTCAATATTTTTAATTTCTTCTATTAATTTATGATTGAAAATCAAAGGGTGCCCACCGTGATTATTAGAAACAGGTGAACTAATTAGTGAATCAAAATATATATGAGATCTCAACATTTTAGAAATTACCCAAGAAGGTCTAGGTTGGTCTACAGCAAGAATGATAAATGAATATATATCTTTAGATAAGTTCTCGATTCCCTTTTTTATAGAAGTACTTTTGCCTTCATGATAATTTTCGTTAAAAATTATCTTAGATTTATTATTTAAATTTATGCCTTTAGTTATTTCTTTATGATGTTTACCTGTTATAACCAAAACACCATCACATCCACCTGTAATTAAAGAATTAATTTGATATTCAAGTAATGTTTTTTTATCCCATTCTAATAAAGATTTTGGATACCCCATCCTTTCTGAATATCCTCCAGATAAAATGATACCTTCTACTTTTTTTTTTAATGAATACAAATATGTCTTATACTTTAGTTAGTTTTAGCTATTTTAGAAGTCTTACCTTTAGATATAGCTTTATTAGTTATTTTGGATTCTAGTTTCATTGAATTTCCCGTTCCACCTAATCTAAATGATAGTATTTCAGAAATTATAGAAATTGCAATTTCTTCAGGCGTTCGAGCTCCAATATCAATACCTATTGGAGATTTTATATCTTTTATTTGTTTTTCAGTGAAACCTCTAGAGATAAGTTTTTCAAAAATCAGTACAGCTTTTCTTTTAGAACCTACTAATCCTATGTAACTCGCTTTTGTATGCAATGCAGCTGCTACAGCATCATCATCATGTCGATGTCCTCTAGTTGCAACAACTATGAATGTATTTGCATTAGGTACAAGTTTTTTAATACCATTATTATATTCTGAAACTAAAGTTTTCTCTGCTTCTGGGAATCTTTTATTATTTGAAAATTCTTTCCTATCATCAATAACAAATATCCTGAAACCTAAAGATTTAGCAATCGGAGCTATTGCATGTGATATATGCCCGCCACCTACTAGAACTAAATTAGGTTGAGTTGTGTATGCTTCAATGTAATATTCTCTTTCACCAATCTTAATGTATTCATTTTTACCTAGAGCCAAAAGAGACCTAGCCTTATATGCTGCATCTTTATCTAAAAATTCCGATCCTAATGATCCTAGCGTACTTCCGTTTTCTCTAATAAGAATTGAATTTCCTGTCACTTCATTTTTTTCTTTTGATTTTATTAAGTGCGCTAATGCAACAGGTTTTCCTCCATCATAAGCATCTACAACTTCATTAATTATTTTTTCAACAAGAGGATTTTTTTCTCTTATAGGATCAATCAAAAAATACATAGTTCCACCGCAAACGAGACCGTCCTGTGCCGCTAAATCTTCATTTAATTCATAACTCTTTAGTTCTGAGGGTAAACCTTGTTTAAGAATTTCACTTGATGCAAACCAAATATCTCCTTCAACGCAACCTCCACCTAAAGTTCCAACTGCGGAGCCATTATTTTTAACTAATAATCTAGCACCAGATTTTTGAGGTGTTGATCCAGATGTTCTAACAACAGTAGTTAGAACAATAGGCTTGTCAGATTGTAATTCTTTTTTAGCTTCTCTATATACTGTTTCCATTATTATTATTATTTAATTGAATATGGTTCAAGTGTATCCCATTTTGGCTCTAAACCAATACCTGGTCTATCAGGTGCTAATACTTGTCCATTCTTTATTTCCAGTTCATTTTTCCATATTTTCCCATGCATTGGATTAACAGTATCTCGATAGTATTCTAATATAAGCCCGTTTGAAATAGCAGAAACTAAATGAATATGTACTTCTTGGGCTCCGTGTGGAGCAATATCAAGATCATTTGATTGGGCAAGAGCAACGACTTTCATAAATTCTGTTATTCCTCCCATAATTAAAGCATCAGGCTGTAATATATCTACTGCCCGATGATTTATTAAATCTCTAAAACCATATCGGGTATATTCATTTTCCCCTGCAGCAATTGGAATAGAAGTAGATCTCGTAATCTCTCTTTGTCCAATATAATCATCAGGTTCTACGGGTTCTTCAAACCAAAAAATATCATATTTTTCTGCTTTTCTTGCAAATTCAATGGCTTCGTAATGTTTATAAGCATTATTAGCATCTAACATTAGTTTTACATCAGGCCCTATTGCCTCCCGACAAATTTTCACTCTCTCTATATCATGATTGATTGGTGCTGCTCCAACCTTTATTTTGACAGCTTTTGCACCTAGTTTGACATTTTCAATCATTTCTTCGTATAGTTCATTCAGTCCTTTGCCTTCTTCGTAATATCCCCCCGCTATGTAAGTATCTACTTTATTAGTAAAACCTCCTAGAAGTTTATATAAAGGAATTTTAGCCAATTTGGCTTTGATGTCCCATAATGCGATATCAATTCCAGAAATTATTCTAGTAGTAATACCTCTTCTTCCTACTAATTTTGGTCTCCACATTTCTCTCCAAATTCTCTCGTTATCCAAAGGGTCTATGCCAACTAAGAATTTTTTAAAATGTTCGCAAATAGATTCTCCAACATTAGGTGAAACCTCCAAATTTCCTGATATACCTATCCCTGTAATTTCTGGATAATCGGTTTCAACTACAACTATGCTCAATAAATTATGTGTATAAGTATAAAGTCCATTTGTTATGGGTTTTGGTCTAGGCCATTTATACATTTTGTATTTTATATCGGTAATTTTCATATTTTTTTAATATAATAACAATAGTTATATTCTATATTCCTAGAATTAATTGTATATTCAATATTACGTAAATAATTTAAAATTTGGAATTTATTCATAAAATACTGCTTAATTTACAATAAATTTTCTAAACTTCATGGGCCCTTAGCTCAGTTGGTTAGAGCGCTCGACTCATAATCGAGTGGTCGCTGGTTCGAGTCCAGCAGGGCCCACCAACTTTTCAAATTATTAATATATTTTAAAATACAGATTGACATAATTTTATATATCTTTATTATAAGTATCAGGTAAATGTTTGTAATTAATTTTTATTTAATTTCAAACATTTTTTAATAAGGAGTAAAATTATGATGTTTATGAAATTTAGATATCTGTCCTTTTTATTACTATCTTTGTTTTCAATAGCTCTGATTACTTCTTGTGGAGAAGCAGAAACTGTTGAAGTTATAAAGGAAGTGGAAGTAATAAAAGAAGTTCCAGTTGAAGTGGAAAAAATTGTTGTTGCTACCCCAGAAATGGTTGGAGAAATTACTGAACCTACGGGTTCTGGTTCTGTTGTAATAGCATTAGGAGAAGTTCCTCCACTTATTCAGGATCCGAGGAGAGATATAAGAGCTTCTGGTGGTATTGGAAAAGACTTTTCAGTATATGAAACTTTAGTTAGAGCACCTCATGTGGCTCCTCCCGCTCCACCCCCTCAAGATCATACTGGATATAGTCCAAATGATGGTGGTATAGCTTCAGCTTGGGAATTTAATGAAGATTTTTCAACTATTACATTTACTATTAGAGACGACATCCCTTGGCATTCAAATGGAGGTGATTGGGGATATGTAGATGCTAATGATGTAGCTTGGTCTTATAATCAGGCTTTTGCTTTAGACTCTGTAAATAATGGAGCTGAAGAAATTGGTCCAGAAATGAAAGCTGGATTTAGTGTTTCCGGACCTAATGAAGTTGTTCAACATATAGAGTCTGGAGGATTTGATCCTACTTGGTCATGGCTACAGGGTAATGCCAGTTTTAATGGTATTGTTATAGTAAATCAAGAAGCTTACTCTAAACTAGGGCAAGAGGAATATGCTAAGACACCAATTGGTTCTGGACGTTATAGAGCTGTTGAATGGAAGGGTGATGATAGTGTTACTTTAGAAGCAGTTAAAAATCATTGGTCTGGTACTGATGCTTCAGTAAGAGAGATAAAAATAGTTCATATGCCTGAAGAGGCAACTCGTGAAGCAGCTTTGCGAGCAGGTGAAGTTCATATAGCTCAATTATCTCCGCAAATTATAGGTGATACAGTAGATGCTATAGGAGGTTCTATACAAGAGATTGGAATAGCTAGACCTCAAGGCTTCCAAATGGCAGGAAATTATTGGAGTACTGATTGTAGTGATTGTGAGGGTGGAACTATGCCTAGGCCAGGATATGATGAAGGTCTAAGTAAAGGATACCCATGGATTGGGGATGTAGATGATGCTGATTCTATGGAAAAAGCTCGTTTAGTAAGGTGGGCTATGGCAATGACAATCGATAAAGAATCCATAATAGAAAATATACTTGAAGGTAGAGGTAGAGTAATACATGCTTGGCAGAACGTTCTGCCAGATGACCCATCTCATAAAGATGACTGGGTGATACCGTATGATCCTGATAAGGCTCGTCAATATATGACTGAGGCAGGGTATGCTGATGGTTTTGATTATGAAATTTGGATTCCAGCAAACTTTCCTCCAGGAACCGTTTCTGCTGCACAAGCTGTTGTAGAGATGTGGAGACAGGAATTAGGTATGCAAGGTACTATTGATCAAACTGAATATGCAGTAAGAAGACCTCAGACAGTTGATAAAACTATTAACGTCCCTTTCACTCATGGTATTAACTGGATACCAGGAGCTACATCTGCTAGATATATATGTCCTGCAGGTGGTCACATAGTAGGTTTCACTATGGAACAGAAATATTGTGATCTAGGTCTTTCTAACGCTACTGAATCGGATCTACAAACTAGAATAAGTAATAATTTAGAGATACAAGATTATTTGTCTCATCAAATGTTATTTGTTCCTATGTTTCAGGCTCCTGCAACTTTATTTGTTGTAAGTCCTGATATAGCTAGTTGGGATCCTTATAACGCTCAGGATGTTCTTCCAAACAGACCTGAGTCAATTGTATTGAAATAAATACTAGTATTGGAATTAGTTAATCTTGACCGTAGGTGTAAATTTACGGTCAAGGTTTATTTAATATGTAAAATATAAAGGTCTTAAAAATAATGTTACGGTTTTTGGTTACTAGAATTTTTTATATGATTATAGTGATGATTGCTGTTTCATTTATTGTTTTTGGGCTTTCTAGGATGTCTGGTGATCCAAGGATGTTGTATCTAACTCCAGGAAGCAGGTGGTCACAGGAAGTATGGGATGCTAGAGGAAAAGAGTTGGGCTTGGATAAACCTTTTGTTATTCAATATGTAATATGGGCGAGTAAAGCAGTAAGAGGAAACTTTGGAGATTCTGTGTGGCATAAAAGAAATTCAATGGATGTGATTATAGAACGAGCTCCTGCTACTTTAAAATTATCATCAATTTCGTATATTTTTGCTATTTTATTAGGTCTTTCATTAGGTATATTATCAGCTGTAAATAGAGGAAACTTTTTTGATATATTTATACGTGGTTTTGCTCTAATAGGACAGGCAGCTCCTCCTTTTTGGATAGCGATTATGCTTATTTATGTCTTTGCTGTTAATTTAGATTGGGTTCCTACATCTAGACAGGGAGATTGGAGAAATTTTATTTTACCTGTTGTTACTTTAGCTTGGCTTGCATCTGCTGGAATAGCTAGAATCACAAGATCTGCATTACTGGAAGTATTAGATAGTGAATATATTAAATTGGCAAGAGCAAAAGGTGTGGGGCACGTCAAAATAATATTGAAACATGCTTTAAGAAATGCTCTTATTGCGCCATTAACTGTGGCTGCTATTTTATTTGCTTCTTTCATTACAGGTACTGTTGTTGTAGAAACAGTTTTTGCATGGCCTGGATTAGGTAGATTAATAGTTGACGCTACTAGAAATAATGATTTTCCTTTAGTAACGGGACTTACAGTTGTTTTTTCAGGAATTTTCTTATTAAGTAGCTTGATTTCGGATCTATTATATGCAGCAATAGATCCTAGGATACGAATATATAACAAACAATAATGAAGATTTTAGATAAAACATATAAAATTATAAGGAAATACCCTTTACTTCCCGGATTGATAATATTTTTATTGGTCACTATTGCATTGTTTTCGGAATTAATTTCTCCTAATGACCCTTTATATTCTGATCTTTCTAAAATAAAACAACCTCCTTTTTGGCTTGATGGAGGTTCAACAGAATATTTATTAGGTGGTGATTTTATAGGTAGAGACTTGCTCAGCAGAATAATCCATGGATCTAGAATTTCGCTTATAGTTGCAGGGACTGTTTTAGTTACAGGTGGAGCATTAGGTACCATATTAGGTATTATAGCGGGATATAAAGGTGGTTTTTGGGATGAATTAATAATGCGATTAGTTGATATGACATATGCTATTCCATTTCTTTTGGTAGCACTGGTAGCTGCAGTTGTTTTTGGCACAAGCTTATCTCTACTTTTAATATTATTAACTATATTTAGTTGGCCTCCATTTGCTAGACAAACAAGAGGCTTAACTTTGCAACTAAAAGATACAGATTATGTTTCTGCGGCACGAATAGCTGGTGCTACTCCTTTTAGGATAGGTTTCAGGCATATTCTCCCGGGTCTGATAAATATTGTGATAGTATTGGGAACATTACAAGTTGGAAGCTTAATTCTTACTGAATCTGTACTAAGTTATCTTGGTATAGGTATTCCTGCACCTCAACCGGCATGGGGGAGTATGGTTGCAGATGGTAGAGAATTTATTTCTAATGCTTGGTGGATAGCTGTTATGCCTGGAATGGCTATTTTTTTAACGGTTTTTGCTTTTAATTTTCTTGGTGATTGGCTTAGAGATTATTATGATCCAAGATTAAGGCAAATTTAATTTTATGAATAAAGGATAATAAATTGAGTAAATTAGGCAGAAGTTGGACAAATGGTACTGAATTTAGACCCGCTAGGGATGTTGAAATTAAATATGGTAAAGACTTAATCAAAAATGAAAGTAAAAATTGGCCTAACTATATTGTAGTAACTACAAAAACATCAGGAAAAGATTTTAATGATTTTAGTAGTGTAAATCCATCTGGAATTGGCGTAGTAAATATGCTTGATTGGGATCATCTTGAACAGGTTACTAACTCTTTACCTGATGATGCTGAACTTGTCGTCGGTGTAGGGGGTGGTACTGCATTAGATGCGTCCAAATATGTTGCTCTCCGTAAAAAATTACCTTTACGTTTAGTTCCATCTGTTGTTTCTACAGGAGCTATTATTCATGGTATGTTTGCTAAATGGAAAGGAAGGAGTACTATTGGTAAAGTTCAAGAGTGGCCTTATTGTGACTTTGAGCATGTTCTAGTTGATTATGATTTAGTTTTGAAATCTCCATGGTACCTAAATTCGGCTGGGATAGGGGATGTTTTATGTATGTGGTCTGATTTTAATGAATGGAAATTTTTAAATCAAAACTCAGATTTTCCTACTGTGAATGAAGAATTGATCACACCTGCAAAAAATTATCTAGAATCTTTAGTTACTAATTTTCCTTCAACTCTAGGAGAAAATGGTGAATTTACTGGCGATACAATTAAATTTATTATGAATTCTATACATGAACGTGATGATAGAATGTTGAAATCTGATTATATGACTGGAGCTGGACATTCAATGACTCAAGCTATTGAAAGCGTACTTGATAGAGGTGGTTTGATACATGGTGAATTAGCGGCATTAGGGGCTGTGATTGTAGAGTTTGCATGTGGTACAGGTACTGAATATATTGAAAATATGCTTAAAACTTGTAACGTTAGATATAAACCTAATGACATTGGTATTACATCTGAAGAATTTTTTAAAGTTCTTGATAATTTGTATGATCATTACACTTCAAGAAACATAAAGAGTGTTTTATCTTATGCAGAATTGACTGTAGATCAAAAAAAAGATCTTTGTAACATTTTGGATGTTGAATAGGTAAATTTTTTTAATATTTTCAGTTAACAAAATGATTTTAAAAGTTATAAAATTATATTGTTTATTATTAGTAAAGATTTAAAAAAATGGATCCTAATTATCTAAAAGTTCTCTTGAATACTATAGTTGTAAAACCTCCTAAACAAGGTGTGTATACTTTTGGATCTACTATACTTACTTACAATTTAGTTACACAACCTTTATATCAAGCATTGGATATTAATAATAATAAACAGGAGGCTGTAGTAAGAACAGGAATCGTTAAAGCTGAACCGCCTAAAATTATTACACCGAATTTTTTGTCTAGGTCGGTAGGATTTGGAGATCAGGCTCAAAATTTTTTAGAAGAATTAATTAGGAGAGGGCAAGCAAACTCTCCAGGTATTCTTTATACTTACCATAATCAACCCAGTAAAACTGAAATTGTTTATAGTAGCCCAGAGTTAGTAGCAGAACGTATAAGTAAAGAAATTGATAATAATTCAAAATCTTTAGAGGCAGTAATACTTGGAGTAGATGAACTTTGGGACGTATCTCTGATGAAATTTATTTTTGACTGGACTAATCAATCAGCACCTGAGAATACAGAACAGTTTAAAAGTTCCGGTAGATTAACTATGCAAAAAGGTATTCCTCAGGATGCTCGTATAAGGATTGAAGAAATGTTTCATAAAGTAAAAGAAGGAAATTTAGATCCTAGAGAATTGCATGATGAACTTGAAAATTGGGATGTTTTTGATGAATATCAAGATAAATTTTTTAGTGTTTTTAAAGGTAGACGAAGTAAATGATTCTATTAATTCTTAAATAAAATGCCTCTTTCTGATTATAAAATAATTGATTTGACTCGTGTGAGATCTGGTCCAACTTCTGTTAAGCAACTTTCAGATTGGGGAGCTAAAGTTATTAAGGTTGAAGCCCCTCCTGACGGGAAAGAAGCTTTGGGAGGAGATAGAGATGGTTTTGATTTTCAAAATTTACATAGAAATAAAAGATCTATTACTATTGATTTAAAATCATCTAGAGGTAAAGAAATTTTTTATAAGCTAGTTGAAAAATCTGATGTAGTTGTAGAAAATTATAGACCTAATGTTAAATTTAGATTAGGTCTTGACTATGAGGTATTATCAAAAATAAACCCTAAAATTATTTTGGCAAGTATTTCCGGATTTGGTCAGACTGGACCATATTCTAATAGGCCAGGGTTTGATCAAATTGCACAAGGGATGGGGGGATTGATGTCTATTACTGGTGAACCAGGGAAAGGTCCTATGCGTGTAGGAATTCCTATTGCTGATTTGTGTGCTGGTATTTTTTGTGCTCAAGGGATTCTATTAGCTTTATTGGAACGAGAAATCTCAGGGAAAGGCCAGTGGGTTACTACATCTTTATTAGAATCACAAATACAAATGTTAGATTTTCAGGCTGCTAGATATTTAAAAGATAAAGAAGTACCTGTTTCTACTGGAAATGACCATCCAACTACCATTCCTACAGGAGTATTTCCAACCTCAGATGGGTTTATCAATTTAGCTATAGCTGGAGAAATTATTTACGAAAGACTTTGTAAGGCCTTGGATGCTGAAAACCTTATTTATGATAAGAGGTTTAATTCCTCTGAGTTAAGATTAAAAAATAAGAAAGAAATGAACACAGAAATATCAAAAATTACCTCAAAAAAAAGTAGTGATTTTTGGATTAAAAAACTGAATGATTTAGGTTGCCCTGCAGGACCAATTTATTCTATGGATGAACTTTTTTCTGATCCTCAAATAAAGGAACTTAATATGTCTTCTAAGATTGAACATAAAAGATTAGGGAAATTTGATTTATTAGGGCAAGCAATTAAAATGAATCGAACCAAATCATCTATAAGAACACCTGCACCAGAACAAGGTGAACATACTAATGAAATATTGGAGGAATTAGGATATTCAAAAAAAGAGATTGAGGAGTTACGTTCAAATAAAGTGATATAGATTTTATATGATAGAACTAAAATTACATACTGACAAAATGATAGTTAAGGTAGAAAACGGTGTAGGTTGGATGATTTTTAATCAACCCGAAAAGAGAAATGCTGTATCTTTTGATATGTGGCAATCGATACCGAAGATAGTAAATTTTTTTGAATCTAATAATAAAGTTAGAGTTGTGGTAATGCGAGGTGCAGGAAACAAAGCATTTGTTTCTGGGGCAGATATTTCAGAATTTGAGGATAAAAGGAACACAAAAAAACAAGTTGAAATTTATGAAAAAGCTACACAAAATGCTACCAATTCTTTAATAAACTTAGAGAAACCATTAATTTCTATGATAAACGGATTTTGTATTGGTGGTGGCTTAGCTTTATCATTATGTTCTGATATTAGAATTACATCTCAAAATGGTTTATTTGCAGTTCCTGCAGCAAGACTTGGTGTTGGGTATAAATTTTCAGGAATTAAACAATTAATGGATTTAGTAGGTCCTTCTTATACTAAAGAAATATTTTTCACTGGTAGAAAATTTACCTCGAATGAGGCATTGAAAATGGGTTTAGTAAATGCTGTTGTAAATAATGATGAATTAGAGATATATATAGATAATTTAACTAACAATATAGTGGAGAATGCCCCCTTAACAATTAGATCAGTAAAAGTATCTGTAAATGAAGGTCTAAAAACACATCAAAACAGAAATTCAGAAAAAGTAAATAAATTAGTTGAAGAGTGTTTTAATAGTGAAGATTATATGGAAGGACGAAGAGCATTTATGGAAAAGAGAAGGCCTAAGTTTAAAGGTAAATAATGAAATATCAATTATTAGTATTTATATTTTCTATAACCTTAATATTTTTAGTAGGTTGTACTGATAATCTCAAAGACTCTGAAATAGTAGAAATTGTTAAAACTGAACTTCAGAAATGTGGTGCACCAGAAGGTAAAACGGATCTGTGGTTCAAACATTACGGTATTGGAGATTTGGAAAGAGCTAATATTGTAGTTAGTGCTGGAGGATATATTCAGTTGGATGAAAATAAAGTTCCATATGTAGTGTGGCCAGATAATCAAACTATGTACGATTGGTTATTAACTGTAGCATCTGGGAATTTAATTTGGACCGTTAATGAATATGAAATAAATGAAGAAGAATTTTGGTTAGTTGAAGCTGAAGGAGGTCCTAATCTTGTTCATGATCCAAGTGGTATTATAGCTGGTTCTCAAAATGTAGTTTTACCTTTACCAAAAAAAATTATTGATACATTAGATAAACCTGTAAGGAGAGCGAATTTATATCCTCCTGTAAAAGTTTTCAAAAATACCCTAGAGACAGATTTTGTATGTACACCAGTTTTGGAATATCCTGATTAATTTTATCCAAATCTCTCAGTTTTGATTAGTTCATATTTTACCCCAATTTCTAAAATGGTATTTGAAATATTTTCTACAAAATTTGTTGGTCCACATACAAAATATAAACAATTATCCGATGAAATTTTTACAATTTTTTCTATATCTTTTTTAGATAATCTTCCAATTTTTCCATCCCAATTTTGTTTATCTTCTCTAGTTAAATTAATTATCATTTCAAAAAATGGATCTGAAGCCTCATGTTTTTCTAATTCTTCATTGAAAAGTATGTCTATGATTTTTCGAGTAGAATATACTAATGTAAATTTACTTTTGTCTTTTTTTTCTATTTTGTCTCTTATCATAGACATAAATGGGGAAATTCCAGTTCCTCCAGCAAAAAAAACTATATTATCATAATCACCTGGGACCCAATTAAAATAGTTACCTATTGGTCCTTTTATTTCTATCTTGTCACCAATTTTGACTTTTTCATGTAAATATTCTGAAACTTCTCCTTCTTCAGATTTACAAATAGTGAATTCAATTATGTTTGAATTCATCGGAGAAGAACTCACAGAGTAGCTTCTTTGAGCTTGATAACCTTCTTCTGATGTCAATCGTATATCGTAGTGTTGTCCTGGGATAAGTTTTTTTGTTTTGATATATGGAGAAATCCTAAATACTTTGACTCTAGAATTGATTTTGATTATATTTTGTACTTTTCCTAGTTTCCAATCCATATATATTCGAATTAATCGTTATAATATCTTTGTTCTTTCCATGGATCTCCATACATGTGATATCCATACCCTTCCCAAAAACCTGGTTTATCTGTATCAATGAAATTAATTGATTTAATCCATTTTGGTGATTTCCAAAAATATAGATGAGGAACAATTAATCTAGCAGGTCCACCATGGGCAGGATCTAAAGAATTTGAATTATAAGTGTGGGCTATCATAGATTTTTTACCAATAAGGTCATTTGTAGGTAAATTAGTAGTATACCCTCCATAACACTCAGCCAAAATAAATCCAGAAAATGATTTTAATTCGGTATTTTCTATAATATGGTCCATATATACTCCCTGCCATGAAGTATCAAATATCGACCATTTAGTAACACAATGTATATCAGTAACAAAATTTGATTGAGGAAATGTCATAAGATCATTCCAGTTAATTGAAAGAATCAATTCATCATTCTTCATTATATCTAGATTCCAAATTTCTTTATCTATTTTTGGAGTAGGTCCGGCGGTTAATATAGGTAAATCATCTACTATGTATTGTCCAGGAGGGAGATTTTTATTCTGGGTTATATTTCTTTTGGGTTTAAAACCTTTATTAATCATAATTTTATAGTCGTGTATAAGTTTTATATTAAATATAATCAAACTAAAATTTATATAAATTCAGCTTATAATATATATTATACTCGGAGAATATAAAATGGATAGATTGAAATCAAAGAATGTAGTAGTTACTGGGGCAGGTAATGGGATAGGAGAATCTATAGCTATATTATTTGCAAAAGAAGGTGCAAATGTAGTAGTTGCTGATATTGAAAAAGAATCTGCAATTAATACCGTAAAACAAATTCTTGATAATGGAGGAAATGCTACTCATCAACAGGTAGATACTTCAGATAAAAAATCGGTAAAAAAATTAATGAATTTTTCTATTGACAAGATTGGAGAAATTGATATTTTAGTTAATAATGCTGCTGCGTTTGTTTTTGGAAAAATTGATGAAATAACTGATGAAGACTGGTTGAAAGTGTTTGGAGTAAACGTTATTGGTTATGGAAATTGTGTTCGTGAGATTCTTCCTTCTTTTAGGAGACAAAAAAAAGGAGTAGTTGTTAACATCGCATCAGTTTCATCTTTTATAGCCCAACCAGAATTTATACCTTATAACTCTTCTAAGGGTGCCGTTCTGCAATTGACTAGATGCTTAGCTATGGATCTAGCTAAGGAAAATATAAGAGTTAATGCCTTGTCCCCAGGTTCAATTAGAACTCGTGCAACTAATCGACACATTGAATCACTAGGTCTAGATCACGAAGAATCATATAAAGAGTTTGGTAAAGCTTCTTTACTTAATCGGATGGGTCGACCAGAAGAGATCGCATATGGAGCCTTGTTTTTAGCTACTGAAGAGTCTTCATTTATGACCGGTTCAAATATGATAATTGATGGAGGGGCATCAATAGATTAATTTATAAATCTAATAAATCTAGACCTCTAAAAACTATTATTCCACCAGCACCTAAAATTAAGAGTATATAAGCAAAAATATTTATAAAACTGAATATAATAAATTTTGGTATATTCCTTAAAAAATAAGCTACTGCAGTTATAGCCCACAAGATGGTATCTATAGTTTCTTCATTTTGATATGAAGTTCCTGCCATTACCAAAAATAATATAACAGCAATAAACCCAAATATAGATGGGAATCCTAAAAATGGCATTTTTTCCTCCTAGGTTATAATTATTACCAATTTGTTATTGAACCATCCTCTCTTCTAAGTCTTGGTGGAAAACCAGAAGGTTCAATGATTGAATTTTCAATTTCGTTAATATCAATATCTACTCCTAATCCAGGTTCATCGGGGCACCATGCAAATCCGTCTTCCCAATTTATTTGTTTAGGGAATAATTTAGTGGAGTAAGTTCCGGGTTTTTGTGGCATTTCTTGTACTCCTACATTTGTTGAAGCCATTGATAAAGAAACACATGCGGCTGCAGAAATTGGACCTAAAGGGTTGTGTGGGGCAATATCTATATAATGAGTTTCTGCCCAATGGGTAATTTTGAGAGCTTCAGTAATACCCCCAACTATACATAAATCTATTCTTGCATAATCTATAGATTCATCTTCAATCACTTCTCTGAAAGGCCACTTTGATGCCCATTGTTCACCAGCAGCTATGGGTAATCTAATTTGATGTCTCAAATTTTTATAACTACCTGGATTTTCCGATCTAATAGGATCTTCAATGAAAAATGGTTTGAATTGTTCTAAATCTATACACATTTGTACCACATGTGCAGTGTCTAATCTTGTATGAGCATCAAAACAAATTTGTATATCAGGTCCTACAGCATCTCTTACTTTATGCATTTGTTCTACAGCTATTCTTATAGATTTTGTTGGTTCTAGAATAGAAATTCCATTATTTTTACGATAAGTATCTAAAGTTTCAGGTTGTCCCCATCTTAGAAATTTCCATCCATCATCAACTAATCTTTTACAATCTTCTACTAATTCTTTGGAATTTGCACCTTGAGCATGGGGATAACATATTACTTTATTTCTTACTGGACCACCTAAAAGTTTATATACAGGCTTTTCGACTGACTTACCTTTTATATCCCACAGAGCAATATCTATAGCTGAAATAGCACAAGTATATACTTTGTCTGCAGGGAAAAAACCAGATCTAAACATTTCTTGCCATAATCTTTCTGTTTCCCATGGATCCGATCCGATAACCAATTCTGAAAGATGTTCTATTGCTTTTGCTATAGAATTTCCCCATTTAGAAATTCCTACTTCTCCTAAACCATAATGTCCAATATCGGTATCAACTTTTACTATAAAATATTCTTTCCCTCCTCCCCAATTATTTTGTGATTTATCTGAAATATAGTAACTATTTACAGAGGTTATTTTCATCTTTTGCTCCACTTATATATATACACATTAGAACGAGTTTATGGCTATATAAAAACTAGGTCAATCCAATTCCAATCTAAAATGTTTATAAAATTCGTAATTAATCTCTAAAGCAATAAAGTATATTTATCGTTATTATCTAAACTTAACCTCAATATAATTCTCTGAAAAATATTTATATTCAAATAATAAGGTCAACTGCGAATGAAAACTAAAAATATTTCATTAGCGCTATTCTTTGTTTTAATAGCAGTTTTTTTTGCTCCATTACAAATATTATGGTCAGCAGATGAAGATTCTTTTGAAAACTTGGATTTATTAATGATTGATATAAGCTCATCAGATAATCAAGATGATCTTAATCTACTAGAATCTATAGTCCTGATAATGCAAGCAAGAAACGAAAAATTATTTGCATCAGGGGTATATGGAGAGGAAATTCGTAGAATATCAGAAATTGATAATACTTCTGCAGACGGGAATTCCCTAATAGAAAACCTAGAGTATATTAAGAGTTTCGAAACTTATGGCTCCAAATCTGATCAATTAGGAGCATTGACCGAAATTTATTCTTTCCTTAGCAGTTACGATGCTAAATTCGGATCTAATATTTATATTATTACAAACGGTAGAATTTTAGGTGAATCAGAAAGTACTCCACAAAGATTTGTAGATTTATCAGAATTATTTTTAAAAGAAGGATGGAAGATAAATATCTTGATGTTACCTTCTTCTGAAATTGGTGTAAGAGATTTGTATAAAAAAATTTCAGATACAACTAATGGTCTTTTTTATGATTTGGGTGATTCTGTTGGTTTGAATACTCTGCTTAGTGATATTTATGGTAATAAATTTGAACAAATACATAATATAAATCTAATGCAGGGGATACCTTCAATAAAAAGTGTAGATGTACCTCCATCTACTTCAGAAATCAATTTATTATTTTTGAAGAAATCACATATTACACCAGAATTATATGATCCATTAGGAAATTTAATTACTGAATTATATGATGAATCAAATGTGATTAGAACCAAAAATATTGATTTTATTACTATTAGGAGTCCAATGGTAGGGAAATGGTTGATAAGAGCTGATGGGGAGAACTCATTTTTCAGTATTTTGAAGAATATTAGTACTAATATTGATATGTTATTTTTAGGGGATAAGATTTATCCTGTCAATTCAGAAATTTTATTTGAAGTAAAAATTCAAAATTCAACTTCAGAACCTATCGAAATTGATGGTACAATCGACGCTTTAATACGTGATCCTTCTGGAAAAGTTGCAATGTACGAACTTTTTGATTCCGGCTTCAATGGAGACAGATTTGAATCTGATGGGATTTATTCAACAAAGTTTTTTTCTGATGAAAAACAAGGAATTAATGATGTTGAAGTAAGAATAAATTGGAAAACTTCATCTTCTCCTGTCTCAGAAAATTTTACTTTTAGGACTGAATTTTTTCCGGATTTAGATTTAGAATTAGAAGAATTGTTTGAATTTCAAGATGATCAAATTATGGAGAAACAATATTTAGGAAAAATTATAACTAAAAAATCGAATTATCCTTTTTTTATAAATGAAGAAGATATAAATATAAATATTAAAAATGAATTAACAAATAAAATTTTAGAAATTGAACTTATTCCAGTAGATATTGTTGATAATAATAAGTACTGGAAATTCGATATTTATTCTAAATTTGATCAGTCAGGTACTTATAAAATCGATGCATTTCTTTCTGGCAGGTATCTTGATAGTAATTATGTAACACCTACTCAAACGGAGATAATCAATGTTGATATTGTAATATCTAGCAAAGGAATGATGTGGACTTATATTTTAAGGGCGTTATTAATTTTTCTTATCATTATTGTTATTATTATTTTAGCCTATCTTTATTTTTCAAGATTTTCACCGTATGGAACCTTGGTAGACGATAAAGATAATATAATTGTAGATTTCAAAAAATTAAGTAGACCGATTGAAAAATTAATATTCAGGCGAAATAGAATTTATGCTGAAGAAATAAATAATATACCATTTTCAGGTGGCTCATTTGTATTTAGAAAAAATGGTGTTACATTAGAGAAAAATCCTAAAATTAACGACCCTTCAATTAGAGTGAATGGATTACCTTCTTCTGATCTCATTGAATTGAACGAAAGTGTTATTTTGGGTGTTGCAGGGAGATTAATTAGATATAAAAAACCTTAATTTATTTAACAGCTATATCTATTTTTATATTTAATATTTCTGTAGGAATTATTTGATCACCAGGATTGATAGGAGTTATTTTTTTAACGATATCCATACCCTTTATTACCTTTCCAAAAACCGCATGGCATGAAACCCCAGGAGTGCCACATTCTTTTGCATTACCATATTCATCGTAAGGATCTAGGTAAGAAGTAGGGCCATATGTAATAAAAAATTGAGAGCTATTTGTATTAAGTCCTGCATTTGCCATAGATAGAATACCAGCTGAATCATGCTTCATATCTGGATGAAAGAAATCATTAAATTTATAACCTGGACCAGTAAATCCATCTCCATTTTTAGTTCCTGCTTGAGCCATAAAGCCAGGAATGACTCTGTGGAAAGATGAATTATCATAAAATCCCGATTTTGATAAGTTAATAAAGTTTTCTACATATATTGGAGCGATTTTGCCAAAAAGTTCAATTACTATTTCACCTTTTGGTTGATTAGTAAATATAGTTGCTAGATAAGTTTTATCAGTATCTAAAAAGCCTTTAGGAGCTTCATATTTTGGTTGATTCATATTGTTATTCTCCGCATTCATTGTAGTTTGAGACTTATTATTCTCATCATTATCTGATTCTGTGCAACTAATATTAAATAAAGTTAAACATAAAATAGCTAATAATAAAAGATTAGTAATTTTCATCATAATATTTTAATTCCTTAAATATTTTCAGATAGATTTTAATAAAAGTACTTTATAGTTTATAACTCAATATGTAAATTTGTATTATATTTTAAAATATTATAAATCTTTTAGATTAAAATAAATGGAAAAAAATAAATTAATAAAAATACTTAAGACCGCGTTAATTAGCAGATCATTGGATGAAAGAATATGGATGCTAAATAGACAAGGCAGAGCTGCTATAGCAGCATCAGGTCAGGGGCATGAAATTAGTCAATTAGGATGTGTGGAAGCTCTAGATTCAATAAAGGATCATTTCCTTATATATTATCGTCAATTTACTTTGATGCTGGCTTTAGGCACTACCCCTGAGGAACAACTTAGAAATTTTTTAGCTAAAGAAGGAGATATAATGAGCGGAGCTCGTCAATTTCCACTTCATGGTTCCCATCCAAGAGTTGATTTATTTTCTTTTTCTAATGTAGTTGCTACCCAATTACCTCAGGCTGTAGGGGTAGCTTTAGCAGATAAAATGAACAATAAAGATTCTGTTACTATTGTTTTTTTTGGAGATGGAGCGGCTAGTCAAGGTGATTGCCACGAAGCCATGAATTTTGCTTCCATACATAAATTACCTGTGATTTTCTTTTGTGAAAATAATGGATATGCAATTTCTGTACCATTGGAAAAACAAATGAACATAGAAAGTATTGCTTCTAGATCGTCTGCATATAATATGCCTGGAGTACAGGTAGATGGAACAGATTTTTTTTCTGTTTACGATGTTACAAAAGAAGCAGCTACTCTTGCTAGAGAAGGAGGAGGCCCTACATTGATTGAATCAAAAGTAGAACGTCTTTTACCTCATACTACTGATGATGATCACACCAAATATAGATCTCAATCAGATATTGAATTTATGTCTCAAAGAGATCCAATACCGATATTTTCAAAAAAATTAATTGATATGGGAATTGTTACAGAAGATGAAATAGTTCAACTAGAAAAAGAAGCAACTTTAGTTATAAATCAGGCTACCGAAAAAGTTGAGGATGAACCATTTCCTTCAATTGATAATATGTTATTACATTCAGATTTAAATAAGGATTAAAATATGGCAGTAATATCTGTAATAGAATCTATTAGAAAATCTCTTCATAGCGAGATGGAAAGAGATGAAAAGATTTTTGTCTTAGGAGAAGATGTTGCAGCAAGAGGAGGGGTATTTCTAGCTACTGATGGTCTGTTGGAAAAATTTGGTATTGAAAGAGTTATAGACACGCCTCTTGCTGAATCCTCTATATGCGGGATTGCTATCGGTGCTGCAGTAAACGGTATGAGACCAATTGCTGAGATTCAATTTGCAGATTTTGTATGGCCAGCGATTAATCAAATTGTAGGAGAAGCATCTAAAGTAAGATATGGAACTTTTGGTAAAAAAACATGCCCTATAACTATTAGGATTCCTTATGGAGGTGGAGTGAGAGGAGGACTATATCATTCGCAAAGTATTGAGGTTCTTTTTGCACACACTCCTGGATTGAAAGTTATAGCTCCAGCTACTCCATATGATGCAGCTGGATTACTTAAGAGTTCTATACGAAATGATGACCCAGTTGTTTTTTTAGAACATAAGAAAACCTATAGATTAGTAAAAGGAGAAGTTCCAGATGAAGATTATAGTATACCTATTGGTAAAGCTGAAGTAAAAAAAGAAGGAGAAGATATAACTATAATTACCTACGGTCTAATGTTACATTACGTATTGCAAGCAGCAGAAGAATGTAAAAATTTAGGAATAAATGTTGAGGTAGTAGATTTGAGGACTTTAAGGCCTATTGATTCTGAAACTATAATTCATTCAGTAAATAAAACGGGAAGAGCACTAATTGTTCAAGAAGATACAAGAGCTATTAGTGTTTCTTCAGAAGTAGCCGCTATTATTGCAGAAAATTGTTTTTTTAATTTAGATGCTCCTGTAAGTAGAATAACACCTATAGAAATACCTCCTATGCCGTTTTCTCCACTTCAAGAAGCTGAATATATGCCTTCAAAAAACAATATTCTCGAAGGTATAAAAAGATTGATGGAGATATAAATGGAAGTTAAAATAAAATTACCTCATGTTGGTGAATCTGTAACTGAAGCCATAATAGATAAATGGCTAATAAAAATTGATGAATCCGTGAAAAAATATGATCCGATTTTGGAGATTATTACGGATAAAGTATCCATGGAAATTCCTTCTCCGTACTCAGGGAAGATAATTAATACTTTAGTTAATGAAGGCGAAACTGTAAAAATGGGAAATCCGATAGCAGTTATGGAAATTTCCGATAGTGATTATAAACCTGAAATCAATAAAAATGAAATTCCTGATGATTCGATTATTGGCACATTCTCAGATGGAGCTAATGTTGGTCCTACCGGAGGTGAATTTTTAGATACTAGTATTGTAGAAATCGATTCTAATAACTCTAATTCTTCCCCTACACCTGCCCCGGTTGATGATGATTCAAAAAAATATTCTCCTATAGTAATACGTCTTGCAAACAAACATGGAATTAATCTAAATGACATTAAAGGTAGTGGTAATAATGGACGTATTACTAAAATTGATGTGACTAATTATTTAGATAAATTAAATATTATTTCAAAAACCAATGATGATGATAATGATATTATAAACCCCAATCCTTTAAGGAAAATAATAGCCGAAAGAATGAAATTATCTTTTTCTGAAATTCCTCATGCTTGGTCAAGTATAGAAATAGATATGACTAATATCAAAGGAATAATTGATTTAAATAAACAAAAAATCTTAAATCAATTTGACTTAAAATTGACTTATTTACCCTTTTCCGCAATTGCAGTATCTAATTCACTAAAAGAGAATAAATTCTTAAATTCTTCATGGAATAATGGAAAAATTATTCTACATAAAAATATTAATTTAGGAATAGCTATGGCAGGTAAAGATGGCTTAGTAGTTCCTGTAATCAAGAATTCTGACAATTTGAGTTTCTTAGATTTATGTAAGACTTTAAATGAATTGACTGAAAAAGCTAGAACTGCAAATTTAGATTTATCTGATATGAAATCAGGAACTTTTACTTTAAATAATACTGGGGCGCTTGGGTCAGTGATTGGTGGTGCGATAATTAATCATCCTCAGGCAGCTATAGTGACTACAGAATCTGTAATTAGAAGACCGATTGTGATTGAAAGTAATGGTAATGAAGAAATACAAATTAGATCTATTATGAACTTATGTTTATCATTTGATCATAGAATTATTGATGGTCTTGAAGCTGCGTATTTTTTACAATCTATAAAGAAAAATTTAGAATCTTTTGATAAAGACTATAAAATAATTTGAAAGACATACCAATCAACATAATTCATTGTGGACTTATGGATTATGTTAAAGCTATGGAATTTCAACAAATTATTCATTCTCAAAGAGTAAATAATTTAAGAGAAGATACAATTATTATATTAGAGCATCCTAATACAATAACACTTGGTAGAAGATCTGATCAAACTCATATAATTTCCTCTAAAAGTAAACTAAAAGATTCAGGCTTTAAAGTAGTAAGCACAGATAGAGGAGGCCAGGCAACTTTTCATGGTCCAGGACAACTTATAATTTATCCAATTATTAATATTAGAGAGCAGAATTTTAGTCCACTTAGTTATGTTAGATTTTTAGAAAATATTGTTATATCTTCGACAAAAAAAATAGGTGTAAAAACAAGAAAGATTGAAGGAGAAACTGGGGTATGGGTTGATTCAGAGGATACTTTAAAAAAAATTGCATCAATTGGTGTGAAAATTTCTAATGGAGTATCATTACATGGTTTAGCGTTAAATGTTTCTACTGAACTAAATATGTTTCGACATATTATTCCATGTGGGGAACCTGATTCTGAATTTACAAATTTGAATATTGAGTTGAATAATGATATTTCTGTTAAAGATGTATCTAATTTAATTACTAAAGAGATTTGTTCTTTTTTAGGTAAAATAAAGATTGACGAAAAATATGATTTTACCAATTTTAGGAAAATAAATGAATAAAACAGGAAGTACTTTAATATATCTCGAATGTCCATTAACTGGTGAAAAATTTGAACCTGAATATCCTCATAGAATAAATCCATCTAATGGTAAACCTCTTTTGGCGAAATATGATTATAAATTGGCATCTAAAACTTTAACTAAATCTAATTTATCTAAACGTAATCCTGATCTATGGAGATATAGAGAAGTTTTACCGATTAGAGATTTTAGTAATATATTTTCTCTAGGAGAAGGATTTACCCCATTAATAAAATCTAATAGATTATCTACACACTTAGGTGTAAAAAATTTGTGGATTAAAGATGAGAGCTTAAATCCTACAGGTTCATTTAAGGCTAGAGGATTAGCTGTAGCAATTTCTAGAGCATATGAATTAGGGATTAGAAATATTACTATGCCATCAGCAGGTAATGCCGCAGGAGCTATGGCTGCATATGCAGCGAAAGCTGGTATGAATGCAAATGTTTTTATGCCTAAAGATGTACCTTTAGCAAATTATATGGAATGTAAATATTATGGTGCAAAGGTTGAACTTATAGATGGCTTTATAAATGATTGTGGAAGAATCTCATCAGACATTGCAGAAAGAAATGGTTTATTTGATATTTCAACTATGAAAGAACCTTATAGAGTTGAAGGAAAAAAAACTATGGCTTATGAAATAGTTGAACAGTTGGGTTGGTCAGTACCTGATGTAATTGTTTATCCTACAGGTGGAGGAACAGGTATTGTTGGAATATGGAAAGCTATGAATGAAATGCAAGAATTAGGATTGATAGGTAGTAAAAGACCAAAAATAATTTCTGTTCAAGCTGAAGGTTGCTCTCCTATATATAATGCATTTATAAAAGGAGAAAGATTCTCGGAAGATTTTGCTAATCCAAAAACATTAGCCTCAGGAATCCGTGTTCCAAGTGCAATAGGTGACTTTTTGGTATTGGATGCAATTAAGGAGAGTGAGGGTAAGGTTATGATTGTAAGTGATAAATCGATGCTAAAATCAGTTGAGCTTTTATCAAAATTTGAGGGAATTTTTTCCGCTCCGGAAGGCGGGGCAACTCTATCTGCACTTCAAAAACTAATATTAAATGATGAGATTAGTGATGATATGAATGTTGTTATAATGAATACCGGTACCTCTTTAAAATATATTGAAGCGGTAAATTCACAAGATTAATATTCTATAATGTGACTCTCTACTCCATTAGGGTATTTTTCTTTATATTCTTCAAAAAGAATCCCCATTATAAAAGAATTGTATCTCGAACCGTGATGTGGTCTACTTTGCCTTAATGTACCTTCATGTTGGAATCCTATATTCTCAAACATATTTTTTGCATTTTGATTATATTCAGGAACATCTACCCATGCCCTGTATAAATCTAAATGTTCAAAAATGTGTTCCAACATTGCTAATACTGATGCTGTTCCAAATCCTTTATGCCACTTTGTTTTATCACCTATTAGGATAGATATTTGTGCATCTCCAAGTGGTTCGTCTATAGTTAGTTGACCTTCTCCTATATGTAAGTTTTCTAATGTATAAATTGAAAAAATATCTCTATGCGGTTCATGGTTTGGGTCATGAAAGGTGTTATCCCATTCTTCTTGTTTAGCAGATAACATTTTTACTGGGTCATAACCTAGATGGGCTGCGTCTCCATATGTATATCTTCCAAACCAAGATTCATTAACATTTTCGTCTTCTAACCACTTAGCGATTCTTTCAACATCTTCGCGTATAACTTGTTTTAGATTGACTCTTTGCATATTATTTTTTTTTGATTAATTTATTATATTTACATTATATAAAAAAATATAAAAAATTTATAAAAACATTATTATTAGTGTTTGATATATATTTTAACTAAAAGAAGTAGAGAGGAAAAATAGTATGTCAGATCATTGGAAAATGGAAGCTGAAATTGAATATTGTGTACCATGTGGCTATGGTAATTTAGCTTCATACATGATGAGCGAGTTATTTCAAGCCGCAGGTCCTGCACTTGCTATATCAGTAGTTCCAGGTCATAGTGGTGCTTTCAAGGTAACAGTGGATGGAGTAGTTTTATGGGATAAAACTAAAGAGGGTAGATCCCCTCATATAATGGAAGTGAAAGAATTAAAAGCAAAAATTGCAAATATGATTGAATCTGGAGCTGTTATTCAATCAAGTTAATAAGAATGAATTAGTATATTTTTGTTGACAGACACTAAATACTTGATCAAAAAAAAGGCTAATGCTATTCTCTTATTGTGACATTTTATAGTGTTAAATTATTTTGTTGATAATGTGTATTAATTTAACTCATTTATATGGAAATTTGTAATTAAAATGGAAGATTATTTACATCAATATGGTGTATTAGTTTTATATTCTTTATTAGCAATTGCTGTTCCAGTTGGAATGTTGCTTTTGAGTTATTTTGCAACTTTCTTAAAAATAAGACCTTCTGTTCCATCAAAAGTTAAATCTGCAGCATATGAAAGTGGGTTACCTCCTTTTGGTCCCAAACCTGTGATGTTTAACTTTAGGTATTATTATTATGCTATTCTTTTTGTAGTTTTTGATGTCGAGACTGTTTTAGTTTTTCCTTGGGCTGTTAAATATGGTGTTATGACTAAACAGTTTGGATTAATAGCAATGTTTGCAATGTTTGTTTTTTTATTTGTAGCTACTGTACCTTTTATATATGCGTGGCGTAAAGGAGACTTAGAGTGGATTTACAACAAAGATTAGACAATGATAATGTTGATGGTTATGGTGTCCCTATACCTATTGATTCTGATGGACCATTACATGAAATTACTTGGTCTATGGATAAGGATGAAGGGAGTTCAATTAATGAAATTAAGGCTAATAATATTGAGCCTTTACCAGAACCACTAATTGATATACCAAAAGATGTAAAAAACAGCGTTATGGTTACATCTGTAGATTACCTACTTAATTGGGCTAGAAAATCTTCAATGTTTCCTATGCAATTTGGATTGGCTTGTTGTGCTTTTGAGATGATAGCTACTGCTATGGCGCGTTATGATATTTCTCGTTTTGGTATGGAAGCTATGAGAGCTAGCCCTAGACAAGCTGATCTCATGATTGTTGCGGGTACTGTGACTTGGAAAATGTCAGTGCCTCTTAAACGACTTTATGATCAAATGCCGGAACCTAAATGGGTAATTTCAATGGGTGTTTGTGCAACTTCAGGTGGGCCATATTATCAGAGTTATTCTGTAGTTCCTGGAGTAAATCATATTGTTCCTGTAGATGTTTATGTGCCTGGATGTCCTCCTAGACCTGATGCACTTTTATACGGCATAATGCAATTGCATGATAAGGTGAGAAGATATAGTTTATCTAGTAATCCGGCGGGGTATCGATGACAGATAAATGGAATGGTAATTCACTTGGCAAGAGTCTAGAAAAAATTTTCCCTGATGCTGTTGATAATACTAACGATAATGATGTTTGGATAAAAAGTGATAAGATACTTTTGGTTTGTGAAGGATTAAGAGATTTACCTGAATTTAAATTTGACTTGCTAAATAGCCTAACAGCTGTAGACTATATAGATTATTTTGAAGTTATATATCATATTACTTCTTTACCTAAGAATGCATCAGCAGTAATTAAATCTAAAGTGGGATTTGGTCGAAATAAACCTATAATTTCAAGTGTTGTTAATATATGGCGAGGGGCAGATTATCAAGAAAGAGAAGTTTGGGATCTATTAGGAATAGAGTTCTCATCTCATCCGAATATGAAAAGACTTTTTTTATGGGAAGGCTATCCTGGACATCCTTTACGTAAAGATTATATAACGTATGATCAATCAATAGTTACAGGTGATAAAAAATAAATATGCCTTCTACTCAACCTATTACTGTTAATCTTGGTCCACAACATCCCTCAACTCATGGTGTTTTTAGAATGAGAGTCACATTTGATGGAGAGGAAATTGTGGATGTGGAACCAGTTTTTGGGTATTTGCATAGAGGTTCAGAAAAATTAGCTGAAGAAAGAACTTATACTCAAGTTCTAACACTTACTGATAGGATGGATTATGTTTCTTCTATGCTAAACAACCAAGCTTATATTTTAGCTGTTGAAAAGTTGGCCAATATCAATCCTTCTCCAAGAGGTGTTTGGTTACGTATGATTGCTTCAGAATTACAAAGGATAGCGAGCCATTTAGTAGCTACAGGTTTTCTTATCCAAGATTTAGGAGCTCTTGGAACCCCACTAATTTATTCAATGAGACAGCGAGAATATATTTTAGATCTTTTTGAAATGTTATGTGGCGCTCGTATTACTAATTCTTATTTAAGACCTGGTGGTGTTTATATGGATGCTCCTGAAGAATTTTGGCCTGCACTTGATCAAGTTCTTGTGGATGTCCCTAATGCTTTTGATGAATTGGAAGAATTGTTGTCAAATAATGAGATAATAGTTTCTAGAACTAAAGGTATTTCTGTTTTATCTCCTGAAAATATGGTTAATGCTTCCATTACTGGCCCGATACTTAGAGCTGGAGGTGTTGATTGGGATTTAAGGCACCGAAATCCTTATGATTTTTATGATCAAGTTGAATTTAATAGACCGCTACACGTAAATTCAGATAATTTTGCAAGATTTTGGGTTAGGATTCAAGAAGGAAGAGAAAGTCTGAAAATTATTAGACAATGTATAGATAATATAAAACCAGGTCCAGTTAGACCTTCTTTTGATGATGTTCCTAGATTAGTGCGTCCACCTGAAGGAGATGCATATGTTTCTATAGAAGGATCAAAAGGTGAATTAGGATTTTATTTAGTTAGCGACGGAAGTATTTCTCCATATAGATGTCATGTTAGAGCCCCTTCATTAATTAATTTAACTCTTTTGAGAGAAATGTTGATTGGCCAACTGTTTAATGATTTATTTGTTAGCTTTGGAAGTATTGATTTAAATATGGGAGAGGTTGATAGATAATGGAAATATTAACAAATAATGATATTTTTCGATTATTTTATTGCAATATCGTATCTTCCGATCAATGTGACGAAATTGGTAAATATTTTGGATTTCTACCAGCTGAATTTGCTTGGATAGCATTTTTGTTTTCTGGCATTATGGTGAGCTTTATATTTATAAATGGGATTTTAGGAGCCGTTATTTTTTCAATTTGGGCTGAGAGAAGATTGTATGGGAGATTTCAGAATCGCTCAGGACCTAATCGTTGGGGGCCATTAGGTATATTTACTTCTACAGCAGATGCAATTAAGGTAATGTTTAAAGAAGATGTGATTCCAACTGATGCTGATAAATTATTATTTATACTTGCCCCTATCTTAATGGTATTTCCTGTATTTATGGTTTTTTCTGTAATACCTGTTGGAATTCGTACATTCGTAGTAGATCTAAATGTTGGATTATTATTTATTTTAGCTGTAACTTCTATGAGCGGTTTAGCTGTGGTTATTGCATCGTGGGCTTCAGGGAATAGGGTGGCAATTTTTTCTGGTCTTAGAGCAGTAGCTGTATTAATCAGCTATGAAATTCCTATGGCACTATCTCTAGTTGGTGTATTGATGATTTCAGGGACTTTATCCTTAAACGGAATAGTAGAATCTCAGAAAATTCCTTTTATTCTTTTGCAACCTTTAGGGTTTATTGTTTTTTTCTTAGCTTCTTTAGCGGAAATTAACAGGACACCTTTTGATCTAACTGAAGCTGAATCAGAGTTAGCAGCAGGTTATTTAAATGATTATTCTAGTATGAAATTTGGTATTTTTTTCCTAGCTGAATTTGCTGCAGCTATTGGTGCATCAGCTGTGATTTCTACTGTTTTTCTAGCAGGATGGAAAGGTCCTGAATTATTACCTGGAGAGTTTTGGTTTGCGATAAAACTTGGGTTAGTTCTATTTTTGATTGTATGGGTTCGTATGTCGTGGCCTAGAATGAGAATTGATCAAATATTACATTTAGCTTGGAAAGGCTTATTCGAATTAACTTTGATTAATATCATTGTTACAGCGATAATGATAGCTATTGAGCCAGAACCTAGCGTGAATCAAATGTGGTTAATGGCTGGGATAAATTGGATTGTTTGTATTATATCTTTGATTTTAGTGAGTAAATTATTAAATAAAAAAAATAAAATTAATACATCTAAATCCTCAAAATCATATCCAGTAGCTGTAGAAAAACTTAATAAATCACTTATTCAAAAAAAGGAAGTTTAATAAATGATTGGTCTAGGTTTACTTAAAGGATTAAAAGTTACTCTGGTGAATTTTTTTAGATTCCCTGCTACCATTCAATATCCTAATAAGAGAGTTTGGGTAGGTGAATTTTCTAGATATAATAACACTTCACTAATTAAATTATTAATTAAATCACCTAAAGATACTTTTATGTCTTTTTTTGGTATGGCAGAAATTCCTGTTAATATACCCCAATCCCCTAGATTCAGAGGGAATGAATTTGCTTGGTTTGAGGATAGATGTACTGGTTGTGCAAGTTGTGCAAAGTATTGTCCTTTAGGAATTATTGAAATTGTTACATCTCCTGGTTCCAAAGATATTCAAGAAGGTGAGAGTTATTCCATCGACGTTTTTGATATTGATATTGGCAGATGTATGTTTTGTGGTTTATGTGTAGAAGCTTGCCCTTACGATGCCTTACATATGGGTACCACTTTTGAAAGAAGTACCAACATAAGAAATAAACTTGTTATTAGTAAAGATGAATTAAATAGTTCTCTTAAAAAGCCAAGTTCATGGTATAGACCTCAATTAGAGGAAAGAAAATATAACCCTTTCGATTCTGATATTGATGATCATTATGAAGCAGGGAGACATGAAAAACCTGACGATAAAGAAATGAAAAATAAATGGGTGGATAGAAATTAGCAATGTCTTCAGATAATTTAATTATAGATTTAATTTTTTATACTATTTCTTTATTAACAATTTTAGGTAGTATCTTTGTAGTTACTGCGAAAAATATTTTTAGAGGTGCAATAGCGTTATCTTTTGTCTTTATTTGTGTTGCACTGATTTTTTTTCTACTAAATGCAGAATTTCTTGGTGTTGTTCAGATATTAGTATATGTTGGAGCTGTTTCAGTTTTAATTGCTTTTGCAGTTATGTTTATTAAAGATGTAGTAGATGGTAGTAAATATTCAGGATATAGATATTTATCAGCATTATTATGTGTTTCTCTTTTTATTCTTATAGCTTCAATATCAGTATTAACTGAATGGAGATCTATTGATGATATTACTAATGAAGATGCTTTGGCAGGATTAGACGGAAATTATATCGAAATAACTAAATCTGATTCTGTTGTTATTTCAAAGGTAGATAATTCTTCATCTGAAAATCGAAAAGGAGTTTTTATCGATAGTACTATTCCAATAGGTTCATCACTAATTTCTAATTTTCTTATACCTTTTCAAGTAATAGGTTTTATTCTTATAACTGCTATTATCGGCAGCTTGACTATTATCAGACAAAGGAGAAATAGATGAATCTAGAAAGTTTATTAATATTATCCGCTCTGGTTTTTTGTATAGGTTTATACGGTGTATTATCTAAGATAAATATTGTTTCCACAATAATGTCAATTGAAATAATGTTTAATGCCGTAATAATAGCTGCAGTTGCATTTTCTAGATATACTCCAGCTTCATTACTATTAGAAAATGGTGAGATTTCTACTTTTGCAATTAACACCGCTTTGACAGGGCACGTTTTTGGAATATTTATTATCTCTATAGCTGCGGCAGAGTCTGCATTAGCTTTAGCTTTGGTATTTATAATGTTTAATAAGAAATCTTCAGTAGATATAGTAGATTTTAATGAATTGAATGGTTAGTAATTTATGTGGTCTGATTATAAAAAATTAAAAAATCTTCAAATAGCAGAAATGTGGAAGGATTTATTTGAAGGTGAAGGATTACCAGCTAAAATTATACCTTCAGGGAATATATTGGATTGGGATGAAAAAACTTCATATAGATTATTAATCCCTAAAGGTAGAGAGCATGTGGCAGATGAAATACTTAGAAAATTATAGATATGTTTGATTCAGACTTAGTAATAAATCTTATAGTTATTATTCCTATCATTAGTTTCGTAATAAACGTAACTTTTGTAAGGATTTTTTTAGGAAGTAAATCTAATTTATCATCCTTCATTACTATTTTAGGTATAGCGCTTTCATTTATATTATCTTTCTTAGCTTTAATGCATGTGATATCGAATGGTGCTGAAGCATATGAACCAAGAGAATGGATAAATTTTGGATCATTTAGCATAGAATTTGGTGTGATACTAGATCAACTTACAGCAATTATGTTGGTTGTTGTGAGTGGAATAAGTTTATTAGTACAGATTTACAGTATTGGATACATGAAGAAAGATGTCAGTTTTGTTCGTTATTTTGCTTATATGTCATTATTTACAGCTTCAATGCTAGGATTAGTTATTTCTAGGAATCTTATTCAGATTTTTGTATTTTGGGAGCTTGTAGGTGTTTCTTCGTATCTATTGATTGGATTTTGGATGAATAGACCCTCTGCAGCAGCGGCTGCAAAGAAAGCTTTTCTTATGACTAGATTTGGTGATTTTGGTTTTTTATTTGGAATAATGTATATTGCATCAAAAAACCATGAATGGCTAGATGTTCCCACATTATATAATGCAGCATCAGCAGAGCTTATTACAGGATCAGTAGCTACTATATTTTCATTATCTATATTGGCTGGAGCTATTGGTAAATCTGCTCAATTTCCCCTTCATTCATGGCTTCCAGATGCCATGGAAGGTCCTACTTCAGTTTCTGCACTAATTCATTCAGCAACTATGGTTACAGCAGGAGTTTTTTTGTTAGCAAGATTATTTCCTATAATATCTCTTTCTTCCGATGTAATGATTCTAATAGCAATTATTGGTGGTTTTACTGTAGTATTTGCTGCTTCTATGGGGCTAGTATCAAACGATATCAAAAGGGTTCTTGCGTACTCGACTGTAAGTCAATTAGGTTATATGATGCTTGGGTTGGGTATTGGTGCTTATGGCCCAGCTATATTTCATTTATTTACTCATGCCTACTTTAAAGCTTCTTTATTTTTAGGTTCAGGTTCTTTACACCATTCAACCGGCACATTTAATTTAAAATATATGGGTGGTATGAGAAAAATAATGCCTTATACTTACTGGTCTATGATAATTGGTAGTTTGAGTTTAGCAGGAATTTTTCCTTTATCTGGATTTTGGTCTAAGGATGAAATTATTGCATCTATCTTAAAATCGGATTTTGAATTTGGGAGAGAATTATTTTTATTGATATTGGCTTTAATAGGTGTCCTTATGACATCTTTCTATATGTTTAGAGCAATTTTTCTAGCATTTCATGGAGATTTTAGAGGTGGGGGTGATCAAGAAATGAAAGATTTGAAAGAAAAAAAATTATATATATCAGAAACAATCGAAAAGCATCATAAATCTGAAGCTCCAAAAATCATGTATTTTCCTGTTTTAGTATTAGCATTTTTTGCCATATCTGTAGGGTTTTTCGCGAATCCTATTATTGAAATATTTGTAGTAAGTAAACATGCATTTTCTAATTTTTTATATAGTAATAATTTATTTGATCATAGTTTGAAATACATCGATTTCAATATTTATATTGCTATGATTTCAACTATTTTAGCTGGGTCAGGTATTCTTTTATCATGGATGATTTACATTAAAAAAGTCGATCAAATCCGTAATAAAATCAAGATTTTAGAACGACTGAATAATGTAATTTCTAAAAAATATTATATAGATGAAATTTATGAAGAATATTTAGTGCGAAAATTATTACATAATGGGCTATTTAAAATAACAGAAATTTTTGATGTAAAAGTAGTTGATAAGATAAATTCATATTTGGCTACACTTACAATCAGAATTGGAGGGATATTATCTTCTGGTCAAAATGGCTATACTCAGTTGTATGTAGGAAGTATGATTTTAGGTCTTATGCTATTAGCTAGTGGATTGGTATTATTGAGGTAATGATAATTGTTTAATGGTCTATTAACATTAGTTGTTTTTTCTCCTGCTATAACTGCAGTAATAATTTTAATTGCAAGATATATTGACAATTCAGAAAGAACTATTCGTCTTATAGCTTATATTGGATCTGTTTTTACGTTTATATTATCTTTAGTAATATTTATTAGTTATGATCTAAAACTTGGTGGAGTCCAGTTCGTTGATTATTATAATAATTGGATTCCATTAGAATCTTTTAATTCCTCATATTTGTTAGGAATTGATGGTATAAGTGCTCCTCTATTGTTACTAACTGGATTATTGGGAATGGTTGCAATTTTTGCATCTTGGCGTGTCAATATAAGAGTTAGAGAATATTATTTTTGGATTTTACTGCTTCAGACCTCAGTGTTGGGAGTTTTTACTTCTTTAGACTTAATCCTATTTTTTATTTTTTTTGAATTTGAATTAATACCTATGTTTATGTTGATTTCCATATGGGGTAGTGGAAGGTCACATTATAGTGCAATGAAATTTGTACTTTTTACTGCTATGGGAGGTATATTTTTATTGCTAGGTATATTAATGATATACATGTCAGATTCTGTTACTTCTATGGCTATGATATCTGTTCCATCAGTTGGGATTGACCAAGGTATACCAGAAATGATTAGTGGCCATAGTCTAGTAGGTTCTACTTTATTAGTTTTTATATTTTTTCTAATAGCATTTTTAGTAAAATTACCATCTTTACCTCTTCATAATTGGCTACCAGATGCCCATACTGATGCTCCTACTGCAGTTTCTATTATGTTAGCTGGTGTATTACTTAAAATGGCAGGATATGGATTGATACGAATAAATGTAGGTTTTTTTCAAGGGACAAATGATTTTACCATTTTCACTGCAGCACCATATTTAGCAATACTTGCAGCTATTACAACTATATATGGAGCATTAGTCACTATTCGTCAAACTGATATGAAGCGTCTTATTGCATATAGTTCAATTAGTCATATGGGATATGTTTTGTTGGGGATAAGTATTTTTGCCAATGCAAAAAATTATGAGGAAGGTGTAATCGCTGGAGGTTTGAGTGGAGCAACATTACAAATGTTCACTCATGGGACAATTACTGGATTAGCGTTCTTAGTCATTGGTTTGATATATGATAGAACTCATACTAGACAAATAACAGATTTAGGTGGATTATGGAAGAAAATGCCTATAATTTCGGTGTTTTTTTTAATTGCTGGTTTCGCTTCATTAGGATTACCAGGAACATCAGGTTTTGTGTCTGAAATAATGATATTTATTAGTACATTTAAAGTTTGGCCCATTCAAACTGCTATTTCAGCTTTTGGTATAGTTTTAGCAGCGGGGTACTCACTCTGGATGATACAAAGAGTTATTTTTGGTAATTCACCTTTGAAAAATGGAATTTCAAAGAAGGATTATAACGATTTGGAAGATGCAAATTGGAAAGATATAATTCCGATCATTTCTTTGGCTTTTCCTATTATATTTATTGGTATTTGGCCAAAAGTTTTAGTAGATATTATAGATAAAGGGATCTTTTCAATCATTAGGTAAATTTATGACTACTCAAGAATTATGGATGATACTACCTATTGTAATTATAGGTCTATCAGTTTTGGTTACTACTATAACTGAAATAACTTATAACAATTTAAATAGAACAATTAGTATTAGTTTATTGTTTATATTAATTTCTTTTATTGCATCCTTAAACGTTTGGTTTGGTTGGACCTTTACTCCTTCTTTAGAATTATTATTTGGCAACTCGATTTCTGTTGATAAATTTGCTTTATTTTTTTATTTCTTAATTTTATTAGTAACTTTTTTTACACTACTTATTTCACGAAATTATCTTGTAGAAATGAAAAAAGATTCTGGAGAGTTAATAATATTACTTTTGCTTTCTATCTCTGGGATGCTTGTTTTGGTTTCTGCTAGAGAATTAATTACTATTTATGTTGCATTAGAATTAAGCTCGTTGCCCCTTATTGCACTTGGAGCTATAAGAAGAGGTAAATTTTCCGCAGAAGTAGGAATTAAGTTCTTTATTTTATCTTCTGTTGCTACTGCAGTTTTACTTTATGGATTTGTTTTTTTGTATGGTTTTACCGGGACTACACACCTAGATAGGATATTTTACGAATTAGTCAATATTCAAAATGTTGAACCTGCTTTAATATTTTCTATTGTTGCGATAATTGCTGGATTTGGTTTCAAGATGGCTATTGTTCCTTGGCAATCATGGATCCCTGATTATTATCAAGGTGCACCTATTCCAGTAGTAGCTTTATTATCTGTAGCATCTAAAGCTGCAGCTTTTGCAATAGTAATAAGAATATTTTATATTGCGATGCAAAATTCTTTATTTGTAGAATTTTGGATGAACATTTTTGCAATTGTGTCTATTTTAAGTATGTCTCTTGGAAACCTGGTTGCATTAAGACAAAAAAGTTTTTTGCGGTTACTTGGCTATTCAACAATTGCTCAAGCAGGTTATATGTTAATAGGTTTAGCTTCATTTCATTCAGGAAATTTAGGATTGAATGCTTTACTTTATTATATTGCCGGCTATGCTTTTTCTAACTTGACAGTATTTTTTGTTTTTATGATTATAAATACCAAATATAAGGATGATCATTTGGATAATCTAAAAGGGTTATTTTTTAAATCGCCGCTTTTATCTATTTTCTTGATAATAGGATTACTTTCATTATTGGGAATGCCTCCTACAGTAGGATTTATGGGTAAACTTTTTGTATTTAGTGCTGCTATTGATTCTGATTTACTATGGTTAGCAATAGTTGGAGGCGCAAATACTGTAATCGCTTCTTTCTACTATCTAAGAATAATAAAGAAAATTCTATTTGATCAATCCGAAAATCAAACAAGTTATTCTGTGAGTAAAGTAAATAATATAATTTATATTTTTGGGTCTTTTGGAATAATTTTTCTCGGTATATTCCCAGTTTTGTTATTTAATTTAACTAAAACTGCTGTAAAGTTCTTAAATTAGTATAAGGTATAAATTATATTGTCAAAATTTAATAATATTTTATTAACATATAACGAGAGTCATAGTAATTCTCAAGGAATAGCTAACCAAATAGTTAGTGATCATTCGCAGTTTTATAATTTTTCTAAAATCTCAGAATCAAAATTAGAAAATCATGAATTAAATTCAATAGATTTAATAATTACTATTGGTGGTGATGGAACAATATTAAGGGCAGCACATAAGGTTTCTGAACTAACAATACCCATACTGGGCATAAATACTGGTAGGGTAGGTTTTATGAGTGAACTAGAATCTGATAATTTCAAAAAAGATATTAAGAGTTATTTAGATGGAAAAGCTAGAATTGAAATGAGAGCTATGCTCGAAGCTAATGTAAAAAATTTAGATACTATGCACGCTTTAAATGATATTACTGTAGCTAGGGGAAAGGTGCTTAGGGTGATTGAAGTTTCTACAGAGATAAATTACGTTCATTTATCTACATATAGAGGAGATGGGGTTGTAGTTTCATCTCCTACAGGTTCGACTGCTTATGCTTTGTCATTAGGTTCTCCGGTAATGGATCCTTTATCAGAGAATATTTTACTAAAACCAATAGCTACTCATATGAGTCAATTTGGTGGTGTGGTTGTCGGTAAGGACGCAAGAATAAAATTGACTGTTTTTACAAGGAATGATGCTATTCTGAACATAGATGGATTTAAAGATATTCAAATGGAAAATAATGATTCTGTTGAAATAAGAATTTCTGATAGGAAAGTAGCATTCTTGAGAATGCAAAATCCTGATCAATATTGGGGTGCTTTATCTAGAAGGTTAGGTATAAGAAAAAGTAACTAATTTATGGAACCTGTTATTTTAGATGAAAATGTTTTAATGGAATTAGAGAAATTTAACTTACACTCTATAGACTTAAAATATAATAACCTGAACACTTTTAGTAAAGCATATTTAAAACATAGAGGTTCTTCATGTATAGTCCCCTATGTAGATAAAAATACAATTATTATGGTTAAACAATGGAGATATGCGATAGGAAATTATACCTTAGAAATACCTTCAGGAACAAAAGAAAAATTAGAAACATCTATTCAATGTGCTAAGAGAGAGTTAAGGGAAGAAACTGGTTATGATTCAAAAAATATAGAATTTATTTCTGAAACTTACACAGCACCAGGTTATTCTTCAGAAATATGCTCTGTTTTTACTGCAAAAGAGCTTTTCCTTTCTCCTTTAAAGCCAGATTTAGATGAGCATATTGAAATAATTAATATTAAAATTAGAAATATTCCGGATTTAATTAAACAAGGTAAAATCTTAGATCAGATGTCTATTACATCATTACTAATGGTTTCTAAGTTTCTTGGTAAATGAAATTTTTTTAGGCTCTAATAATTTCATAACTTGAGGTGAAAAATGTATGAACATGATATTTTGATAATTGGTGCAGGTTTGGCAGGACTTCGTGCGGCCGTTGAAGGTGTTAGAAATGGTATGAATGTAGCTGTAATTTCAAAGGTACACCCTGTTAGAAGTCACTCAAATGCTGCTCAAGGTGGTATTAATGCACCTTTAACAGATCGTGGAGATGATTGGGAAGGTCATGCTTATGACACTATAAAAGGATCTGACTTTTTAGCAGATCAAGATGCAGTTGAGATTATGTCAAGAGAAGCTGGAGAAGCAGTTATAGAATTAGAAAGAATGGGTGTGATTTTTACAAGAGGTGAAGATGGAAAACTTGGAACAAGAGCTTTTGGTGGTCAAAAAGTAGCTAGAACTTTTTTTGTAGGTGCTATAACGGGTTCTGCATTATTACATGTTTTATATGAACAATCTTTAAAGCTTGGATTAAATGTTTATGAAGAATGGTTTGTTACCAAACTTATAATTGAGGATGGAACTTGTCGAGGTGTAGTGGCTTACGATATAAAAAATGGAGAACTTCATACAATCAGAGCTAAAGCAGTGATTATGGCTAGTGGTGGTTCAGGTAGAGTGTTTGGACCATCTACAAATGCTCTTATATGTACTGGTGATGGTTTAGCTCTAG
>CEUZ01291885.1_pt1 | contig 105471 bp, 91 predicted proteins | sample 361511 | NCBI WGS metagenome assembly CEUZ01 (sample SAMEA2622822, study PRJEB7988) | marine metagenome | biome: marine biome (ENVO:00000447); feature: surface water layer (ENVO:00002042); material: "saline water (ENVO:00002010), including plankton (ENVO:xxxxxxxx)" | depth 5 m
ACCAGTTAAACGAGGCTAGTCTTGGGAGTAAAGTTCATCACCACGGTTGTAGGTCAGTTTATAATTGATTAACTACTCAGTAATGACTTGGATGTTCATCAAGTAAGAGGTAAGTCTTTTTTCTTCAATAAGATATTCGGTTTCATCGCAGACAGCACTCATCTTTGTCGCATGCTCCGTTTCACAAGGATGATTATCTCGAACAATAAATTTGCATTCCCCATCATGCTCTTTTCTTCCTACGATAAGACTTGCGTGCGGTCCACAATAAGAGCCTAAGTCAAAATCAGGGTCGCCATACTCTTTAATGGTCTTAGATTCTATAAGCTCATCTAGGCTTTTTGATTTTTTCATTAATGCTGACTGACAGTAGCCTATAATTATAGGCTGAGGATTAGATTTTTGAGAGAAGAAATCAATAAAACTCTTCTTTAATTCAGTTCGATGAGTAGCCTCTATGATATCTTCAAAGCTAAAACTAGAGAATTTATGCCATTTAAGCTTTTTGATTTTATCACAAGTCTCAACAATCATTCGATGCACGAACTTGTGACCGTCAGTTTTAATCGGCTCTTTTGATAATTTACTAATAAAACCATCTAATTTTTCTTTGTTTTCCTCAATTAAGTTTTCTTTGATCTTTAGGTAACCCTCATCATTAAAAATAGTTTTCTCCACATCTTTTTTACCAAAAGCATTTGCGTAGAGGGCATAGATTTTACCTAGGGCCATCATATCTTTGATAAGTTTATCGTCCGTCAACTGCTCAAGAAGCGGGACCCCACCTTTAACAGAGCAGTAGTCCTTTTTCATTTTCATAAGATTTAAAAGTGCTTCGGCACCACCAGATTCAAAATAGAACATCCGATCCTTATCTTTACCTCGCATGAATTTTCTTTCTAAGCTCATCCCATAATCAGAGGCCAGTGCTAAATAACTTGTTAGCAACAGTTCATCCGAATTTGCGAACCCATTAGATCTTTCCCAGGCATCATTGGCCATACTTATAGTGTTTGCATAACAGGTGCCTGTATTTGCGTCTTGAAGGCTAATCTTAATTCCATCCATTGATTGATCTTTTTCTCTAAAATCGAATTCTTTACACTCATTGGCGTAGCCTTGAGTAGAGAATATAAAAATTAATATGATGAGAAATAGCCTATTCATTCATTTCCAGTTAAATTTTTTGAAAACAAGATTGGAGTTAATAGATTAGTGTTTTCATAGGGAACTGATCGGATAAAATGTCTATTCCCTAAATCTTTAGATACTAAAGCGGATTACTCGGAGACTTTCCTAACTTCGTGTATCTGGCAGCCGAAACGAGGGTTTATATTGAGTCTTCCCTCAGCTCGTTTGCCAAGTCCTTTGGCGATAACAGTTTTATTCTCATAGTCGACCTTATAATTGGCCATTATTTGAGATTCTTTAGTTACCTCATCGCAAAACTCTTTGCTTTGATTAGCTATAAAAAGGCAGGAGCACATCTCTTTAGCAAGGCCCATAGAAGGAGCTTCATTGTATTTGCATGAAGTAAAAAACATTAAGCAAAGGGCAAATAGGAAAAGCTTTTTCATAAGAAAACTCCTCCTTTTTTTCTTTTATGTTTTGATGGATTAAAATCTAATCCCATGGCATCAAATAAGAGCTTGTACATCTTATCTCTTTTGACTTTTTCTTTGGGTTTTCTGCCATCCGATCCCATTCTTAAAATTATCATGTTTAAGCTAGGGATCACTCCCATCGTCTGACCCCTGAAGCCCATGGCCTGATAAATATCTTCTGGGGCGTGAGGGTAAGGTCTATGCTTATTCATAGGAAGCTTTTTGTTTAACCACCAATAACTTCCGTAGGATTCAATATTAAGCCTTCTTTGCCCGCGTTCTCTTTTGGGTTTATAAAGGGCAGGGGAAATTCTTTGGGTTGACCATTTAACCCAATCTTTAGGTAAGAGCTGTTCACCATTCCAGTTACCATTATTAAGCATTAGGAGACCAAGTTTGGCATAATCTCTTGCCGTTCCCCAGCCTCCGCTTCCACCTAGAAAGGTGCCAGATAAATCTTGTTCAAAGTGAATACTCTTCATTCCTAATTTATCAAAGAGCTCGGTCCACGGAAAAGAATTATATATTTCTTTATTTTTTATGGCCTTCTTAAGTATTCCCATCGCTAGGATAGGCTCGTGAGTTCCATAGTTAAACTGAGTACCGGGTTTATGCTTCATCTTTCTCTTAGCAATACTCGAAGCCACGTCTATCCGGTTGCCCTCGGAATAATAAACATAAATTGAATCGCTTAATATTATATTGAGGGGATGCTCTTCATAAAACCTAAAGCCACTGGCCATATTAAGGACATGGTGAAGCTTTATATTTTTAGCTTTTTTTCTATTGGTTTCTGGGTAGTATTGGTGGACATAATCATCGAGCTTAACAATATCTTTTTTGATGGCAATACCCATTAGGATATTCGTTAGAGATTTTGAAAAAGACCAAAACATATGCTTTTTGTCTGGATGGTGTCCTCGGTCGTAGGCTTCATAGACGATATAGCCGTCTTTAATTATTAGAAAGGCATCGGTTTTATACTTAACATTTTTTGCCCAAATATAATCAGTTAAAAGCTTAAACTTCTGTTTATCGACACCTAATGCTTCTAGAGGTTTTTTCTTCCAACTGCTAGTGGGCCAATAATCTTGCATAGGAGCGGCTTTAACGTTGCTCTGTAGAAGAATGAGAATAAAAAACGCCCAATATTTCATGGGCGTAATTTATGATAAAGAAATGCATGGTTCAAGCCGTAAGGCCTAGTTTACATAGACTCTAAGTACTAGAATTCATTGAAATAAGAGACCTTTCCATTGCCTTCTTTATTGAGGATCCAATGGGAGATTTTTCGTCCCTTTTTATCCTTAGGTGTAACAACATTGTACTTAGAATACATATCATTAAGTACTTTTTTGCTCATAGGACAGCTATAACTAGCATTTAGCCTTTTTAGGGACTTCTTAAACTTCTTAAGGCCTTTTTTTGTGGCAAACTTAGAGCAGTTAATACTTTCGTCCATGGATGCATCTATATAGTTTTTAAAGTCGATTGGGTTATCCTTTTGAACTTCCCATTTACCCGACTCACATTTGATATAGGGACCGATGTTGTGCTGACTTCCTAAGATATCATCACGTTTTTGAAGCATATGGTTCCAAAAACGCATACCATTGAAGTTCGCACTTAAGTCCGCATAGGCGAACACACCGGTAGCGAAAATATTCCCCCCCAGGAATGTTTTCTCCCTAGCGATTCCTTTCTTAAGGACTCGTCTAAGATTCTTATTTTTTAGATAGTAATTTTTAAAATAAATCTGCCCCATCCCAAACATATGCTCTAGCTTGTCTGTACCAACTACATGATCACCAATTCGAATCATAGGAGTTAAGGCTAAAGGTGAGTCGGCAGCACTCTTTTTACCCATTAGGTAACCATTGAAGATGCTCCATTCTTTATAAACAGATTCCTTAAGACCAATCATTCTTTTAGAAACATATTCCTCATGAAGGATTTCTTTAACCAGAATTCCTTTTGTATGGTTAGCAAAATACTTTGTAAGCTCTTTATATAAACGCTTTTCACTTTTAATTGAGCTATCACAATGACCTTCATCATTAAGCTTTTGAGTAGCTTCTTCAATATATGAATTTGAAAGCTGATTTATAGTTAGGGAAATGTCCTCGGTATGGCCTTCTCTGTTTGTATAATGATCAGCTTCACCAGCGATAAGTTCGCAGCTTAAAGTTAAGAAAAATAAGGTTAGTAGTACTTTCATTTTTTCTCCCAGATAACTGAGACTTTTTTAGCATAAAAAGGGATGTTTGTGTTGCGTAGCGTTGACAGAATAGTCGGTTTTTTGTCAGGCCTAAACGAAGTGATTTAAGAAATAAAAAAGCCTCCATACGGAGGCTTTTACTTAGTAATCCTTTACTCTCTCTTCTCTATTAATCGATTAGTTTTTTAAGCTCTTTTACTTTCTTAATTTTAAAAACTTTTTCGTCTCCACCAGAGTTAGATACTCTATTGCTAACTTGGCAAAATTGGTTTGGTGATCTGATATAATCTCTTGCACCTTGAATTAGAATACCAAGAACCTCACCTGTGTTTTCATCAAAGACTGGTGATCCTGAGTTCCCACCGTAAGTGTCTAGGTTGGCATAGAAAAAGTTAATTCTTTTCTTAGTAACTTTAGCACCGCCGGCGATTTTAAGTGGTAGTCCAGAAGGATGTCCAATTACAGCAATCTCTGTTCCTGTTTTAGGATTTCCTTTCATTTTTAATTTAAGTGGTGTTCTACCTTCAACTTTTCTATCAAGCTTAACAATGGCGTAATCTTTAGTGGCAAAGATACCCATAGTAAGCTTTTGACCGATAACTTGCTTACAAGAATAAACATCTTTCTTAGCTATCTTGTCTTTATCAGAAGTATATCCAAATACCCATTTATGACCAGAGCAATCGGCAGCTGAAGTTACACAGTGACCAGCAGTGACTAAAAGATCTTTAGCTACTAAGAATCCTGTACATCTTGGAAGAGTGTACTGCTCAGAAAATCTTTCTGATTTACAGATTCCCATATCTCTAAGAGTTCTTTTTGGAAAACCATAGTACTCACTATCTAGGCTATGAAGTTTACTGTTTTTTACTTGTCCGGCGACACTAGAAGCTAAATTAACTAGCTGGGCATCATGGTGGTTGGCCACATCCTGACGATCATCTGATCCGTAAATTACTTTATTTTGGTCAATTTTTGCGTTGGCCACATTGGCCGTTAGTCCTGCGATTAATAGGGCCTTGGTGGCCACTAGAGCTAGTTTTGGCATTCTCATTTGTCCCCCTGGATAATTGAATGTGGGGTGAACTTACCTTGAAATGCTACCCTGCGCAATTGCTAGGGTAGGATTTACACTGAGCATTAAGTGTATGAAATTACACTCTTTGTTGATGAGTTTGGACGATCTTCTCGCAAAGGGCCTGAGTATTCATGGCCGTTAACTCCCCAGGTTCAACAATATTTTCAAGGACATTAGGGAGCATTTGTACATCTTCGCTTAGTATTGGAAGTTTATTGGCCCCAACCTCGTCGACTTTACCAATAGGGGTAAAGTGTGGGGTGGTTTTTAGAACTTCTGGACTATGGTTTATAAGTTTATGAATTGCATTTAGAACATCTATAAAGGAGTCGAGCTCCTTTTTAGAAAATGATTCTGTCGGCTCAATCATCATCCCAAGAACTTCTGGAAAGGCTACGGTCGGTGCGTGAAGACCAAAATCTAAAAAGAGTTTTCCGATTTTAGCTATGGCCTGGGCCTTAGGTGTTCCAGCAGCTTCAATGGCCGCAAAAGTTTCAGGCTTAATGGTTAAAATAAACTCATGCATTCTTGGAACATCTTCTGTTCCTGCAGGTAAAGTTGGATAGGTATCTTTAATTTTTTCATAAAGATACTTTGCACTTAGAACGGCAACCGCTGCCATTTTTCTTGTGCCCTCGCTTCCTAATGCTTTTAGGTAAGTATAGCATCTCATTTTATGGGCAAAGTTTCCGTAGTGACGGTGAAAAGAACCAATAGATTTTTCTGGCCTAATAGTTTTATAAGTATCGCCTTCTTTTACTACCTGAATTCCAGGTAAGAATGGGATAAGTTTTTCACTAACGGCCACAATGGCGTCACCTGGGCCCCCACCACCATGGGGAATGGTCCAAGTTTTATGAAGGTTATTATGGACGGCATCTACACCAAGTTTTCCTAGATCAACCCAGCTAGCGATGGCATTCATATTTGCCCCATCCATGTACACAAGTCCGTCAACGGAGTGAATAAGATCGGCCATGTCTTTGAAGCGTTCTTCAAAAATACCACTTGTGTTGGGATTAGTTACCATGATGCCGGCAATACGATCGCTATAAGTTGAAACCATTTCTTCTAATTGAGAAAAATTGATTTGTCCTCGCTCGTCCGCTTCTATTGTTACAATGCCAATCGTTTCCCCATTAACTTTTTTAGATTCAAACCCTGCCATTGTCGCTGTGGCTGGATTAGTTCCATGGGCACTTCTAGGTATTAGAATGATATTTTTCTTTTCAGCATTACCTTTAGATTGATGATAGGCCTGAAAGAGTTTTAGACCAACGAGTTCTCCTTGTGCTCCTGCTACAGGTTGAGTCGTGAGTCCTGGCAGACCAGTAATGGTTTTAAAGATCTCCTGGGTTTCATAAAGAATACGAAGAGAGCCCTGAGCGTACTCATCAGGGCATTCCGGATGTAGGTCTGTGATGCCTGGAAGTCCAGCAGCATAATCATTTATATAAGGATTGTACTTCATCGTACATGACCCAAGGGGATAGATATTATCATCTGGGCTTACATTCTGTTTTCCAAGGTCATCATAAAACTTTTTTAGTTCTTCTTCTTTAAAGTTGGGAAGATTGACGGCATCAGCTCTAAGGTATTCTTTTTTAAGTTCAGGTAAAGTTGTTTCTGCCCCACGGCTGAAGACAGCACTAAAGAGATTTTCAAGTTCCTGTAACTCATCATCACCTTGAATATCAGTTGTCGTTACAAGGAGATGTTTTTCGCCGACAAAGGCCCCAGGAATAATATTTAGTTCACGGGACTTAATTTTCAATTCTTCGATATTTTCTATCTCTAGAGTAAAAGAATTAAAAAAGCTTGAATCATAGGCAAGCTTTACTCCTTCAAAAGAAGTTAGCTTTTTGGCCATGCTTAATGCGTTTTCTCTGGCCGTTTTCACGGCAGCTTTCATCCCTTCTTCGCCGCGGGCAAGTATGGCGGCGCCAGCAAGAGTTGCTAGGAAAGATTGATTTGAGCAAATATTGGAAGTGGCTTTTTCTCTTCTAATATGTTGCTCTCTCGTTGAAAGAATCATGGCCAATGCTTCTTTGCCTGAGTTGTCTTTAGCTTTTCCAATATATCTTCCAGCTGTTTGCCGAATTGAAAGCTTATCTTCTTGATTAAAACGAATACCAAAAATACCAAGTCCCGGTCCACCATAGTTAGGTCCAATGGCCAAGCCTTGGCCTTCGCCTACAATCATATTGGCGCCTTTAGCTCCCCAGTTTACTGGTGGAGTTAAGCCTCCGGTACTTAAAAGCATGGGATCAATTACACCAATGGCAAGTAGGTCCTTTTCGTGAACTAAATTAGTTAATCCATGAACGTCTTCAAGAGTTCCATTGGTATTTTTTTGAGAATAAATAACCGCTGCTACATCATCCCTTGATTCCATTTCTTTTCTTAGAATGGTTTGATCAAGGAGACCTGTTTTATCATCAAGTGGTATTTCTATAAACTTTAACTTTGTATGAGCCGCTTGAGTGTGAAGGACTTCCATATCCCCGCGATAAATTCCCTTTGAAACTAAAACAGTTGTGGTATTTCTTTTGATTCTTAAGGCCGTATTAGCCGCTTCATATAGGCATGTTGACCTTTCATAAAAGCTAGCGTTGATGGCCTCAAAGCCAGTAAGCTTAGAAAGGGTGCTAGCATAAAGCCATAAGGTTTGAAGAGTACCCTGGCTTCTTTCTGGTTGGTAAGGAGTATAGGCCGTGGTTAGACCTCTTATATTACAAACATAAGGAACTAAGTCTGGAACCTTATAAGTTTCAAGACCTTCTCCAAGAAAATGTGTGGTGATCTTATTTTGTCCAGCTACATTTTCCACATGCTCGACAAGCTCTTCATACTTTAGATGAGGACCAAAATCTGGTGTCGATGGGAATTTAACATTATCTGAAATATGGGAGAAAAGATCTTCCAGCTTTTGTGCTCCAATGGCCTCTAGCATCTGAGAGATTTCATCATCACTTGCACTTATATAAAATTCTTTTAGTTCACGCTCTAATTCATTAGGATTATAAGGTAGACGCTCAAGGGGATTTCCCATCTTTTGCTCCGAGTAAAAAGACTTTAATTAAACCAATTTTTACCATGATTGCTGGCCTTTTATCTAGTAGAATTCCCTTATGCAAGACGTTCTTTATACAAAATTTGGGCAGGAGCCACCGATTGAAATTAGGCCTCTATTTAATGAGATAAGGGAGCTGCCTGATTCACCGGAAGAGGGTTTATATTGGGATGGTAAAGAGCTTAAATTCCATTGGTATGACGAGCATCATCAAATTGAACGAGAAGTCTATTTTAACTTTAGGGAGACCTTATCTGACCTACAAAAAAAATTAGGTCCACCTCCAAAAGAGCTTTTGGGACGGGCCCTTGGTAAAGGGGAAAGCTTAGAAGTTTGGGATATAAGCGGCGGAACAGGCAGGGACGCTTTAAGCTTTTATCACTGGGGCCATAAAGTAAAAGTCTTTGAAAGACATCCAATTATTGCTGCCTTGTTAATAAATGCCCTAAGGCTTGAGCCCAGAATGATAGAGAGGTTTGAAGTCGTTTATGGAAGTGCCCACGAGCTTAACCATATTGAAACTCCAGAGGTTATTTATTACGACCCCATGTATCCTGAAGAGATAAAAAAATCTAGACCCAGAAAAGAGATGGCCTTGTTTAAGGTCTTAACTAATGGAGATAGTGATCAAGAAACTGTATTGGATTGGGCATTGAATTCTGGGGCAAAAAGAATTATTCTCAAAAGACCAATTAAAGCCTCTGAGTGTTCACCAAAACCTACTGCAAGCTTCAAGGGAAAAACCATACGTTTTGATCTTTGGCAGAGGGGCTAATGAAGAAAATTTTAGTAGTTGGAAGTAGCTGTACGGGCAAGACTAGTACGGCCCGATTAATTGAAAAAGAACTGGGTATACCGTTTACCGATATGGATGATCTTTTTTGGAAACCAAATTGGGGAGAGTCAAGCGAGGAAGAGCTTCGCCTTAAAATGACAAAGGCTACAGATGCAGAGTCTTGGGTTATGTCTGGAAACTTTAGACGAACAAACGATATTACTTGGGCCCGAGCAGATGCCATTGTATGGCTAAATCTTCCTTTTCCAGTCGTGCTTAGACAGGCCATATATAGAACCTTAAAAAGAATTTTAACAAAAGAGAGCATTTGCAATGGAAATAGGGAAACTTTCTCAAAAGTTTTCTTTTCAAGATCCAGTATTCTTATGTGGGTCTTTAGAACCTATCCCACAATGTTTGAAAGATATAAAGAAGTGCAAAAGAAGCCACTTTATAAAACTTATAAGTTTTTTGAATTTCATGATCACTATGAAGTAAGGAATTGGATCAATTCACTTAAGGAACAAGCAAAAGTTTAGTGGAGTTTTCCTCAATCCAAGTCCAGTTCATAGAGGCGGGTCTATATTCTAAATTTAGGAACATATTTATTTGATCGTCATAAAAATCAGAGAGAATATTTCCTGAATTACCTGAGGGAAGGACACCTTGAGCAGACCTAGGTTTAGCAAAGTCAATAAGCCTTCTAACGCTTGGACCTAGGGTTATATTAAAATTAAAGTCTGACCTGCTATTGCTCATATTATCTATTTGAAAAAAGCCACCGCCGGCCGGAAAAGGTCCGCGATTAAAGAATTTATCCAAAGGCTTCTTTTTACCGAATGGATGAGGGTAGGTTAGGGTATGCAGCTTCCCCCATTGCCATTGTTTTGGATCTTCTCCAAAGTCTTTAGCTAGACTGGCCACTGTTTCATAGAAGCTATTTTCTAAAATGGTGTCTGCATCTTCAACCTCTGGAGTTTTAATATTATCCCACCAGCCTGAGTTTTTATTTCTTAAAAGTGACTTATAAAAATGCCAGATATCTGCGGTTCTTGAAAATGATTTATATCTCTCTAAGCCTAATTCATCGATAACTACATTTTTAATTATATGAACGCTCCAAAGATGATAAATAGTACTCCCGAGATTATCTCTATCGCTTACTCCGTCCCAGTTCTGAATAATTTTATAAGCCTCTTTTTCTAGTCGGTTTCTTGGTTTTACATCGGATAATAAAAGAGGCTTCATCCAATTAGCCGTTTGGACAAACTGATCCGTTTGAAGCTTTCTCATGCTAGTGAGGTTCCAATCATCTTTTCTTTCTAATTGTTCGACTATTCTCTCATAGCGTTCCGAGGCCTGATAATATCCGGGGATATAGTGAGGTCCTGAGTAAATAGGAGCGTAGTTAGCAGAGGCAATAAAGCCATTGCTTGGATTAATAAGGCCTGGATTCTCTCTGGTATCTAAATAACCGGGATAATCGTCTCTACCATGCCAGCCTTCTAAGATAGTTTTACTATTTTTCCCAAATGGTCTTTTCGGAATGAGGGCCATAATTTTCCATGCGATATTTCCCTCACTATCGGCCCAGCTTAGGTTCAAACCAGGAGAGCCTCCAAAAGAAACAGCCTTGTTAAAGTCTGCAGTATTTTTAGCTTTCGTTAAAAGGTACAAAGCTCTTACGGTGTCATTTTTAGGATGATGAAATGACCATTTGATAGAAAGATTTTTTTCTTTTACTCCAAAGTCGGTATAGTCCAGTAGAGGCCCATGGGGGGTGATTTTTAAGTCAAAATTATAATCTTTAGACCCTTTAATTTTTATAGTTTGTTTTTCAGTTTTTAAAGCCACCCAATTATTTTTATACATAACTTTATCATCTTTAATCTTTTCAAAATAAAGATCTAGATCATCAACTTCTGCCATGGTCACGGCCCAGCCGGCGTCTTTGTTATGCCCCATTGGGGTATAATTAGAAAGAGGAACATAATGACCGTAAAGTTCGTATTTCGGGGTTTTAATATGAGCCTCATACCAAATTCCTGGTAGGCTAAAGGCCACATGGGGATCATTACATAATAGTGGTTTTCCAGAGGCGGATTTATTCCCAGAGACAACCCAGCTGTTTGAGCCATGAAATAATCCAAAATTATTTTCAAGGCCTTCTATGGCCTCTCTTATATTTTTAAAAAGGCTTGTTTCTACTCTTGGTAAGATTGTGTTTCTATCGTTTTTAGTTTCAATAAAGAGTTCATCTAGCTTCTCTTTACTTAGTTCATCCAATAAGTCCGTATGGAGTGGATCAACCAATAAGGCTTCAGCAAATGATAAGGCCATATAACCACTAACGGCGATACTGTCTTCTAAGGTAAAGGGCTCTGGCTTGATCCCGAGAAGGTGAAACTCCAGTGGAAGGGGCATAGTTTTGATAAAAGTATTAACTCCTTCTAAAAAAGCATTGGTCTCGTTTTTTAAATCCGAAGGCCAAGAATCATAATTTCTTTTTATTATTTCCTTGGCCGTAGTTTTAAGCCTTAAACTTCTTAACAAAATATCCGTCTTCAAAAGCTCTTCGCCTAAAACTTCAGAAAGGCGTCCACTACCTATTCTTCTAAGTAGCTCCATTTGAAACAAGCGGTCACTTGCTTGCATGAATCCGAGGGCACGGTGAGCGTCAATATTATTGCTAGCCTCTATATGGGGCACACCAAATTCATCTCTGTACACTGTGACTTCAGAGCCCAATCCTTTTAATTCTTCTTTTCCAGTTACGGCCGGTAAAGTTGAATAGAGAAAGTGAAGTGAAAGAAAAAAGAGGGCAATAATGCCAAGGAATAGGGACATGAGATATTTCATGTCCCAGATTATAGGATTCTTAGGCGGCGAGAGCCATCTTTTCTTGTACTTTATTGGCCTTAGAGATGGCCTTGATGAGACGCTTCATTTTGATTCGGTCCCAATAGCTTTCATAGATAAACTTTACGCCCATGCCCATACTTCCTCCAAAGGCGTGAGAGCTAACCTTTTCAGCTTTAATACTTAAATGTACGTCTTCAAAGCTTAGGTTCACCATCATATGCTGTTCATCTTCAACGATTCCCATATGATTAATAAAAGCACCTGATAAGCTAATATTTAGGACGTATGCGTCTTCTAACTTATTTGGATTGATGATGCTAAAAGTACAAGGAAAAGGAATATTAAATCTTCTATGGTGTTCCCACCAGCGAACATCTTTATCAAAGAAAGGTTTCCTTACATGAGGCAGGGCAAAGTAAATAATCATAAAGACATTGGCCCCGAGAAGAATAAGGGATCCAAGAAATGGAGCTTCTGATAAATAGGGCCAGCTAAATTTTTCATAAGTGAGATGAATATAAATGCTATATGCCTGGATTCCTACAAAGAGTGGATAAGACCATTTCTTAACAGAAAGTAAGGCCAGACCAGCGATGGGAAACAGAAACCAGAAATGAAAGACATCCTCTGCACCTCGTACGGCCATAATATTGGTAACCACTGTGGGCCAATCAAATCCTGTGGACATCTTAAAATAGAGCATTTTAAAAATGGGTTCAATTAAGTGAAGTACACCTAGTACGATGAATACAAGTGGTTTCTTTTTCATGCTGACCTCTCACTTTGAATTGAAGATATTATAGCATAGCTTGTTTTCACTCAAGTTATTTCAGTAGCTTAGCCATCTAAAAACCTCAACTATATTACTCGGGCCGTAGACATCTTATAGGCCAAAAGGTAGAAATCTTTAAGAATATCAGCGCGTTGGGTCATAAATGGAGGTCCAGTGAAACACTTTTTAGTCATTTTGTCTCTTGTCGCAAGCTTAGGAGCCATGGCCAGTGAATCTCTCTTAGGGTTTAAAACTCGCTTTAGATTGATTCGAGATGAAGAGTCTAGAGCTATTCGAATCATAGATAGAAGCCTTCATACAAAATTAAGTTTTTCCAAATTTTCACAAACCTATCACGATTGGTTCATAAGCGAGTCCCCAAGTTTATTGGAAGGGACACAATTTTTAAGCCCAGAAGCAGAAATTGAATCGAGAGAGTTAAATAGAGAATTAAAACAAATTTTAGAAGAAGTTCGAAAGTTTAAACTACAAAAACTTATTTTAAGTAATAGCTTTTTGAAGGTTAATAAGTTTTTAACAGAAGAGTTTAAAAAAGTATCTACTGTAGGTTTTAGAACTGTCTCAAATCTTGAGAACACTACTTTCTTTTTTCAAAATAAGCAGTATAGAAAAATAGAAGAAAGTGCAAAGAAGGTCGTGGCCAAGTACTTCCCTGGGGAAATAGATGAAAGAGTTATGATCTATTTGGTTGAAAGGTATATCGGATTTTTAAAAGATTCTAGAACCTATCACCAGTCCATACTGCTTCATTATTTAACGAACTTTCCTCCTTCTGAGCTCGGAATGACAGAAGAGGAAGTGGGTATGGCCATCAGTTCAATTTTAGAAGGAGATATTAAAAAGCATAATATTATAAGTCGAAGAAGATTAAAAAAGAATTGGAATACCTATGGTCTTAAAAAGCTTAAGGAGATTCAAAAAGAAAGTATAGAAAGGGCGGTAAAGTTTAGAGAAAGGTATAGCAAGACTCCTTTTTTTGCTAATCCCTTCTTTGCGCAAACACAAACGGCCAGAGGCGAAGACGTTTGGATCAGCCCTTATTTTCAAAACAAAGCCCTAGATAATAGCCCTTCATTAATTTTTGATTATTCAAGACCAGAATTCGTCTACAAAAGTCGACGTTATTATGAGCTAATTTTATTTGCAAGCTCACAAGATAAGAGACCTAATAGAGTTAAAAAATACTTTACTCATTTAATGTACAGAAGACAGATGCTTAAGGAAGGCTTACTCTACGGATTCTATGAATCTCGTGGTGATTCGCAAATGACAAAAAAGCTCATCAAACAAAGCTTGAATCCACTTGAAACTTTATTTGAGATTCCTTTTTAAATCATTTTCTTTGCGTTACGTATGCCAATAATAGCCTCTGCTATTACCCAGATCTGGCTAATAAAGAGAATTATCCCAATCGTGGTTAGAAACCAGTTTTGTGCACTAACATAAAGCTTTATATTCATGCTAAGACCAAGACTTGTTATTAAAATAACAAAGGCTGCCGGTAAAATAAAAGGAATATGATTAAGCTTATTCTTAATCATATAGACGGAAATCAAAATCAAAGTTAATCCCGCAAGCATTTGGTTGGTTGCTCCAAATAATGGCCAAAGATATAGTCCACCTTTACCTCCCTTATTTGTAAGCATTAATAAAAACGCTGATCCAACAGCGATGGACGAGCCTACATATCTATTTTCTAGAGTCTTAATTTTTAAGGCGGCTCCAAACTCAGCAATAATATATCGCTGAATCCTGCAGGCCGTATCAAGGCTCGTGGCCGCAAAAGAAATAATGAGAACCGCGATTACGGTTTGACTAACATCTTCTGGTATTCCAAGACCGGCCACAAATTTTCCTGCGCCTAGGACAAAGGCACTAATTTTAGCGGATAAGCCATTTGCCGCATTCCAGTTGGCGTAGTGGGAGTGCCACTGCTCTTGTGAAGCAAAGCCCGCAGTTACGGCAAGTGTTGCCAAAAGGGCCAAGAGTCCTTCCCCGAGCATACTGCCATAGCCAATTGGTTTAGCATCCTTCCATGTGGCCACTTGTTTTGATGTCGTTCCACTACTAACTAGGCCATGAAAGCCGCTGATAGCCCCGCAGGCAATGGTAATAAATAAATAGGGAAACCAATCTGGAGAGCCTTCTGCTCCAAAGTTAGTCATAGGGGCTACGACTTCAGGTCTTGTGATAAAAAGGCCTAAGATCATAAGGGTTAGGCCAACCGTCAATTGATGGGAGTTAATATAGTCCCTCGGTTGCAATAGGGCCCAAACTGGTAAGATTGAGGCGATAAAACTATACATAAGCAAGAAAACAATCCAGGCCATAAGCTCGTGTTCACCAAACATACCTGAGAGACTGATGGGGTACTTTGTACCAAGTACAATCATAATTAAAAGGGTTGCCTGGGCCAAGATAGAGGGGAGAGTCAGACTGCCTCCCTTCTTGTTAATAAAATAACCCATGGCCAGAGCAATAAAGATCTCAAAGTTGACAGGTAAGACGGCCCCTGGAAATTTGATGAAGAGATTGGCAATGACTAAGGCAAAAACGGCGATGACCATCCAGACCAGGAAAAAAATTATAATTAAAAAAAGTGTTTGAACTCTTTTTCCTAGTAACTTCTCGGCCACAAAGGCGATTGAGTTTCCTTTATGTTTCATGGAAATAAATAGAGCGCCAAAGTCATGGCAAGCCCCCATAAAAATGACACCAAAGACGATCCAAAGAAGTGCAGGAAGCCAGCCCCAGATGGCCGCCACGGCCGGACCGACGATTGGAGCAGCTCCGGCAATTGAACTAAAGTGATGACCTACCAGGATATTCTTGCTCGTAGGTATATAATCAACCTCATCTCTTTGAGTATGGGCCGGGGTTTGTCCTTCGATTTCGGCCAGTTTAAAAACCTTAGTGGCCAAATACCTAGCGTAGAATCTATATGCCAATAAAAAGGCAATAATACCGATTAAACCTAAAACCGCCGCGTTCATGCATTTTCCCCTTGGTTGGATCGAACTATTATTAGATAATAAAGCTAATGAAATTTCAAAAAATCTCTTTTCTTCTATTTTTTATGACTACTTGTGTCTTCTCTCCAGGAGTCCAAGGAAAGGATTATATCTGTTCGTTTAAAGTTTCTGGGCAGGTAGAAAAATTCAATTTTAATGTAGTCAAAAACCAAAAAGGAACCGGGGGAAGTTTTAATGACTTCACTTATTTTATGGCCATTAAAAATAAGCTAATCTCCGTGAAAGTTCAGGACACAAAAACGGCCTCCCAGGTGCAGTCAGAATTTTCAATTAGAAGAGATACAATAGAGCTTTCTCAAACTCCTGGGTGGGATTTAACTTGCGTTGTCGATCGTGAAATTCCTGAAGTCGTAGTAACTCCCAAGCCAGTAGTCTTAAAGCTTGATGAGGAAACACCTCTAGAAAAATTTCAGGCAGATATTAGCTTTACAGCAACAAGTGCAATGAAGGTTAAGTACAATCTGCTAACAGCAAAACAAAGAATGCGTTCTATTATTTTTCAAAAGGGAAGACTTTTTACGACGGATGATGACGTAAAAAGAGACCTTAATGGAAACTGGTGCATCCTTCAAGTGCAACTGGAGCTAGATCAAGACACCATGATTAAAGAAGGACATAATTGGCAAACGGTGCAGTATAAAACTTTAAATAATAGCTCCAGTCATACGGTTTACGCCTATAGTTTTATAGATCCTGCCCAAGGAAAAGTTAGTCAAAGGTTCAAACGTTACGTTCCTTTTAACTTGGCCTGTCAGATCAAAAAAGGTGAAGTTTTTAATCAAAAAATGTGGAGACAAATCACGGGTGATAGGATTAAGCTTTATTATAATCCCTAAGGAGAGCTAATGAAGACTTTACTATTAAGCTTATTTTTTGTTTGTACTACGGCCAATGCGAATCTTTTTCTTCCCGCATGTTATAATTACTCTAGTGGCACCGACGCTGTTAGTTATAGTTACCAATCTTGTGTGAATAATAATTTTAGGGCCATTGATAGAGCGACTAGAGGAAATACTTTCTTTCAGTATTGCTCTAATCTTGGAAACCAGGTTTCATATTTCTTTATTAGCTGTATTCAAAATAACTTTAGAGAAGTTGAGAGATCATTATCTGACAGAAATCTTTTTCTACAAAGATGTTCTAACTTTCGTCCTGACACTTTAGATTTTAGTTTCACTAGCTGTGTAAACTCAAATTGGAGAAGTGTGGAGAGAGCTTTTCGTAACTAGTCGTTGAACGATTTATAAAACTTCTTTGCCCGGTCGAGGACTTTTTTTGCATAAAGATCTGCTCTTCCATCGGGCTCACCATTATATCTTGCCAAGGCCCTGAAAAAGACGTCTTCAGGAGTCTTGTCGGTGCGCTCTTCCCAGAGCTGAGATTGTCTTCCCCAATATAATTTTAAAAGTAATGTCCCATAGGCCAAACTAAGTACTGGGTCAGTCTTTAGAATTTTCTTTTGATAGGCCTTACGTTCTTCCTCTGGCAAATGAAGAGTTCTTTTCCACAAAGGCATCCATTCAGGATCTACACAGGTATTAAAGATATTTTTCCAAAACTTAATGGTACTTAAGATAGCTCCAGTTTTTCCTCTTTCACCTAGCTGATCATGGACTTCAGTTAATCCAATATTGGTAAATTGAGTAAAGCCAACGGCACCAGTGGCGCTAGTGGCATTATTATTAAAACTGCTTTCCGTATGAATTAATGCTGTGAAGATATAAGGGTCTATATTAAAACAAGCGCAAGTATGCAGGATTTCTCTAGCTAGCATTCTATTATTAATAAGCTTTTGAGATCTTCCAACGGCCATTTTTTTTATATGGGCCGTTAACTGATCCTCAGTGGGCGCTTTTTCAAATAAAAGAGCCTTTGGTTCAAAGAACCTGCTAGGAACTCTAAAGCCTGGGTCACTGGCCTGTGCGAGACTTAAAATAGATGATACCGCCAAGCTGGCCAGTATAAGATTTTTGAACATAGGGAGTTTTAGAACTGACGGGGGATACCGTCAATTTAACTCCCCAGGATTGCAAAGTTTATAAGCGCTATGCGTTATAGGTTAAGGGGCTTTATAACAACATCTTCACTAGTTAGGCCCATTTCACCTAAATGACCCTCGAGTAGCCTGGCGGACTTAGTATTGGGTCCCCAAGTCATCTCACCCTTTTCTTCTAGTTCAAAGTCTAGTGTGCCTAGATAGGTTATTTCGCCAGGAGTGATTGTAAAATAAGCCCCTTTATCTGTTAGCTTATAGTAATAAAATGGCCCACAGTTAAGTTCTTCAAAACGAGCTTCTCCGGCCCCTAAGGGAAGAGCATAGTTAAAAGCACCTTCTTTTAGTGGAATAGCAAATCTTTTAGAGTCTTTAGTTATATAGAGCTGACATGATTTTCCTCTTTTTATCTTTCCATCGGTTTTTAAATCAATAGTTAAGAGGATTCCTGTTTTATTATTTTTTACACTAGAAAAATTTGAATTAAGAACTTGTTGCTTATTAGCGCAAGAAATTAGGAATAAACATAGAATAAGATAACGCATAAAAACTCCTTTTTTTAAGGAGTATCTTAGCTATTTTTTTCGCTGTCGAAAAGCTCACTAAAGCATAAAAGATTTAAATCTTTCTTAAACCTAATCCCGACTTTCATTCGTTTAAAATGAATACCGCCCTCAATAAAATCCATATGCCCAATATGGCAGATCTCTGCCTTTAAGGGGATCATAAGGTTGGATTGGCCTACTTTATGAATATGAATAATATCTCCGCTTTTAAAAAACTGCACTTCCGAAGGGCTTAAATTCAAAGCTAAACCATTTGGGGAGATATCATATATACTATGAATTAAATCGTAATCTTTACCGTTTCTAGTAAATGTTAATCTTGCAAAATGAGGGGAGCCCCAGCCAAAGAGAATTCTCTCTTCACCGCGCCTATCATAGAGGTTAACCTCGTTTGGAATATCTATTAGAATATGATCACCTAGGGGAAGAATATTGCCCTGTTTAAAGAGGATGCTTTTTTCTTTTCCTTTAAAATAGACGGTGGTGTTCTTATCTTTGAGATGATTAAAGTTTGATCCTTTTTGATGAAAATCTATCTGACCATTATCTAGATCTAAACTCCAGCTCACGGCCCTTTCCACAGTCTTTTCACCACCAGTTTCCCATATGGCCACAGGTGAGCCTTCAGATTGTATCTCTTCCAAAGTGCCTATGATTTCATTCCAGTCGCTGCTGGTTCTCAGTGCTTGATTTCCCATGGGCCAATGGTAGGCTTAGGTGAAATCTGAGTAAAAATTTTCGAATTTTCAAAGCCTTATAAGTCTTAAAAAAGCGAAAAACTGCCCACTATTTTTTGGTCTTTTTCTTCGCTGCTTTCTTTTTTGACTTCGCAGGGGCTTTCTTAGCCGTTTTTTTAGCCACTTTCTTTTTGGTCTCTTTCTTCTTAGTTTTCTTAGCCACTTTCTTTTTGGTTTCTTTCTTTTTGGCCGGGGCCTTGGTGACCTTATCTACGACTTTAGAAACTTTCTTAACGGCCTTCTTAGCAGCGGGATTAGTTTTGACAGTCTTTTCAGCTTTTTTGATAAACTCCTGACCTGTAGCGTAAAGTCTTTCCTGGGCATTTCCTTGCAAAGACTTGAGCTCATTGACTAGCTGGGCGTAAAACCCTTGGATTTTTTTCTTTTGAATATTAGTAGCGTTATCAAATTCATTTCTAAATGACCTATAAAGCTTGGTGTAACGCTCTTCGCTCAAAGCCTTGATCTGATCTAGGACCTTTTGGCACTTTACAATGACAGTTTGAGGATCAAAGTTCTTACCTTTTTTATCTTTTTTCTTCTTATTTAAAAAATCTGGAAATGACATGGCCCTACCTTTTGTTAAAACTTATTTTATTGTAAAGTGAACTCCCTTTCAAAGCAATTAACCTATTGTTAGTAATGGGTATTTGCGGTAATTTTAACGCCAAACTGTAAAAGGAAAAAGAATGAAGAAACATCATGTATATGGAATAGGAAATGCACTCGTTGATATGGAAATTGAAGTCGAAACTGACTTTTTAGAGCAAAACGGGATTGAAAAAGGTGTTATGACTCTGGTTGAGGAAGAGCGCCAGCATGAACTTTTAAAAAAGGCTTCGGGACTTGTGCATAAAAGGTCCTGCGGAGGCTCTGCGGCAAATACTATGATCGCTATAAGCCATTTAGGTGGTCGAGGTTTCTATTCTTGTAAAGTCGCTAGCGATGAAACCGGTGACTTTTATTTTGCAGACCTGGTTGAATCTGGGGTGCAGACAAACCTACATGGTGAACGAGAAAGCGGTATTACTGGTAAATGCATGGTTTTTATTACACCGGATGCAGATAGAACCATGAACACTTTTCTTGGAATTACTCAGAACTTTTCAAACTTAGAAATTATTAAAGATGAGTTAGCCGATAGTGAATGGCTTTATATAGAGGGATATTTAGTTACTTCTCCAACGGGGAAAGCTGCTGCAATTGAAGCCTATAATCACGCCAAAGCCAACGGTGTTAAAACGGCTATTACTTTAAGTGACCCTGGGATGGTAGAATTCTTTGGTGATGGAATAAAGGAAATGATGGGTGACGGGGTTGATTTACTTTTTTGCAATGAAGATGAAGCCAAAAAATTTAGCTCCAAAGAAACTGTTGAAGAAGCATTAGAAGATTTAAAGAAAGTGGCTTCGACGATAGCCATTACAGAAGGCTCAAAAGGAGCTCTTTTGTTTGATGGAGAAAAAACCATTCGTATCGAGACCAAAAAAGTAAAGGCCATAGATACTAATGGAGCCGGGGATCTATTTGCGGGCTCATTTTTATACGCCCTTACTAATAATAACGATTTTAAGAAAGCCGGAGAATTAGCCTGTGCCTGTGCAAGCGAGCTTGTCACTCATTTCGGCGCTAGACTGAAAAGAGATAAATTAGAAACTATTAAATCGGTAGTATTGGATTAACTATGTCTTTAAGAATGACCATAAAAAAAATATTTTCAGAATCTAAAGTTGGCAGCACAGTTACGGCTGCTGGTTGGGTTAGGTCCGTTAGAAAAAATAAAACCTTTTGTTTTATTGTGCTTAACGATGGTTCCTGTCAGGATAATTTACAAGTGGTCATTAATGATGATGTTGCTGAATATGAAGCAATTAGCTCACTCCTAACTGGTTCAGCTATTGGTGTAACCGGTGAGGTTGTTGAATCCGGTGGTAAAGGGCAGTCCATTGAGCTTCAAGGAAAAGATATAACCATCTATGGTGAAGCTGATAATACCTATCCACTTCAGAAGAAGGGAACGTCCCTGGAGTTCTTAAGAGATAATGCTCACTTAAGAGTAAGAACGAATCTTTTTGGAGCTATCTTTAGAATAAGACACACCCTTGCCATGGCCACTCATAATTTCTTTCATGAGCAAGGTTATTATTATTTAAATTCACCAATCATAACAGGGCACGATGCAGAAGGTGCTGGTGAGATGTTTGGTGTTTCTATTTTTCATCCCGACAAAGCTCCTCGTAATGACAAAGGGGAAGTCGATTTTTCAAAAGATTATTTTGGAACTAATACCCACTTAGCAGTATCAGGTCAGCTTGAAGCAGAATGTCACGCAATGGGACTTGGAGGTGTTTATACTTTTGGTCCAACTTTTAGGTCTGAAAACTCTAATACGGCCAGACACCTAGCAGAGTTTTGGATGGTAGAGCCCGAGGTGGCTTTTGCTGATCTTGAAGACGTGGCAGATTTAGCCAGCCGTTATATCAAGAGGCTTATCAGTGAGGCTCTTGAAAAAAATAAAGCGGAACTTGATTTTTTAAAGCAATGGCGAAAATGGCAAAAGATTGAAGATGGCGATCATCAAAAAGTCTTAGAGCATGTAAGGGATAGTGAGTTTAAAAAGTTAACTTATACGGAAGCAATAGAAATCCTAGCCGCTAGTAATGAAAAATTTGAGTATAAACCTGAGTGGGGTGTTGAACTACAGACAGAACACGAAAGGTATTTAGCTGAAAAGCATTTTAATGTGCCAGTAATCGTTACTGATTACCCTAAGAGCTGCAAAGCTTTTTATATGAAACAAAATGAAAACGAAGAGTCTGGTAAGGAAACAGTTAGGGCCATGGATGTTTTAGTTCCAGGAGTCGGTGAAATTATTGGTGGTTCTCAGCGAGAGGACTCACTTTCAAAGTTAGAGTCTAGAATCGAAGAAATGGGAATGGATAAAGATGTTCTTTGGTGGTATTTAGATTTAAGAAAATATGGTTCTGTTCCCCATGCTGGTTTTGGTTTAGGTTTTGAAAGAGCTGTTATGTATGTGACCGGAATGAAAAATATTAGGGATGTTATTGCCTTCCCTAGAACACCAAAAAGCGCGGATTTTTAATGGCCGATATAAAAGCAAAAAGTATTGATAAACTTGAAACTTGGACACCCAAAGAGCTTAGAAAGCTTCGTATGGTGGCCAAGAACAGGATCGCTTCCCTGAGCTCTTCTAAAGAGCCAAAAGATTTACCCAAGAATCATCCACTCCACGATATGGAATCAGGTGAGATCAATGAGCTCTTGCTTAAAGTAGCGAAAATAGAAAAAGCTTAATTATACCTGAATTCGGTAGTTGATTCTCCGAGGCTAGATTTTTGGAGAGTTAAGTTAACAGGGATTCTGTCGGTTAGTGATTTTACGTGGGAGATAATTCCAATTTGTTTTCCACGATTTTGAATATTCATTAAAACTTCCAAAACATCATCAATACTATCACTATCTAAATGACCAAACCCTTCGTCGATAAAGAAAGAGTCGATTTCATTCTGACCTCTTGTAAGTTCTGCTAGGGCCAAGGCCATGGCCAAGGAAACTAGAAAGGTCTCTCCACCAGATAGAGTATTTATTTTCCTAAGCGTAGACTCTCTCCAAAGGTCTAGAGCGAAAAACTCCATTTGTGAGCCTTTACCAGGAAGAAGCTTAAGCTGATATCTACCATCACATAGCTCATTTAACTCTTGATTGGCCCCAAGTACCAATTCTTCTTCTAATAGTCCTAGGGCATAGCTTCTGAATTCATCCTTACCAAAAACTTCAAGAAGTCTGTTTTTTATCTGAAGAGATTTCTTAGCATCATTGAGTTCTTTTTCAAGTCCAGCTCGATCTTTAACTTTGGCATTATAGTCTTCAATCATTTTCTTATTAGTATGGACACTTGTTTTTAGATCAAGAGATACTTCCTTAATCTTTTCCATGAGGGAGCACCAAGTTGACTCTAGTCTTGCCTCTAGAATTGGAAGTAGACCCTTTAAACTTTTCTCATAACTCAATTCAGGCCATTTATGAGATTCTTTTATTAGATCATGGCATTCTGTATAAAGAGGATAGGTGTCAGGTATCTTGCCTTCAAAATTAGCGAGCAATTCGAAATTTTCTATTAATTTTTTGACATAGGTTTTTTGAAGATTTTGTAGCTCTAGGATCTGTTCTCTAAAGATTCTTAGGCTTTGTTCTTCATTAGCTTTTTTCTTTTCGTTTTTATTGAAGTTATCTTTTGCCTCAGAGTATTTAAGCCCAGCTGCCTTTTCTTCTCTTTCTAAGCTTTCAAGCCTAACTATGGGGTCATGGTCCCCGCAGATAGCTTTGAGGTTTTCTGTATTAATCGAAATATCTTGCTGCGTTTTTTTGAGTTCAGAGTTTAACTGACTAAGTCTTTCTTGAAGCTCAATTTCTTGCTTTTTTAATGAGGCAATAGACTCTTCGTTGGACGAGATCTTTTGCTCTAGCTGAATCTGTTCCGTGAACTTTTCCATGTCATTATCGAAATTTTTAATAACTTCTTTGGCCTCGGTGCCTTTTGGAATAAGGTTTTTCCAATTATTGATAAAGAGGTCTATCAGACTCTGAATTTTAGTAATAGAATTAGTAAGTTTGTGTTCATTTTCTTTTAGTAGACTAAGGTTTTCCTCAGCTCTCTTAGATTCATTGGTTACAAGATCAATTTTCTTTTTAAGCTCTGTTAAGTTTTCAATAGTAGAAAGCTCTTCGCTTAATCTATTGTTGAAAACTTCTTTAAGGATTTTTAGACCTTGTGATACTTCATCACTGGTTTTCCAGTCTAGATCCGTTTTAAATTCTTTGAATATTACTTTTTTAGATTTTGCTAATTGGTTTTGCAAATTACTTATCTTCTCTTCAAGCTTCTTGATCCTTTCATTATTATGTAGGACTCTAAACTCAGAGGCGGAAACCTTTGTCTTAGCTGTCTCTATTGAATTTAATTCAATATTCTCCTGAGCAGTAGGAGATTGCAGATTTGTTAAGTCTTCGCTTAAGCAAACTGGACAATGACCACTTTCTTTTGCTACTTCATGGCACTCTTTTATGGCCAGGGTAAGCTTATTATTTTTCTCTTTTTCTAGAAGTAGCAGAAGATTACTTTTATCAAGTTTAAGCTCATTATTAATACTTAAATTTTCGCTTTTTATAGTATGCGCTTCCTTAAAATGATCTGAAAGTTTATCAGAGTGCCCTTCGAATTTAGACCATAAGCTCAGCATGGCCTCTCGTGAGCGTCTTAAGTCTAAGAGCTTCTCCTCTAGGTTTTTTGGTTCAAACTCAAGTTCCTTTATAAAACCTTTTAATTTCTCAGCTTTTTCGGTCGCTGACTTTTTGGCGGTATTGATTTGATCTTCTAAAATTTCTTTTTGACCTAAGTAACGATCCTGCTCGGCAAGATTTGACTTTAATTTTATAATGTCTTCTTTAAATACAAAGATTTCATTTTTTGTTTTGGTTAGAAATAGGTCCTTGAGAGCAAATTGTTTCTTTATTTTATCAAGCTTTTCGCTGAATAATTCTTTAGACTCCAATCTGGTTTTTAGTTCATTTTTCACTTCGAGAAGTTTGGTGTTCGATTTGCTTGATTCTTCGTTTAGGTTAATTAAACTTTTTTTGGAGTTTTCTAAATTTGACTTAATGCTAATGGCCTCTCGCAATTTAGGCATTTCAATTTTATTGCTTTTAGAAATTTTTTCATAAGAGAGATTACTAGTATTTAAACTTTGTTTTAATTGATTCCATATATCGATTAGGCTTTTAAGGTTCTCTTCGGACTCTGATACCTTCTTATGATATTCATTTTCCTCTTTAAGCTTAGAGTGAAGTAGTTTAATCGCCTCAAAAGAAGGTTCGAGCAGCTCAGTAAGTGACTCATGTATTTCTAAGTTGGATAACTTAACTTCCAAGTCTGATGTGATTTTCGCAATCTCTTCATCAGAATAGGGTAGTGCCTTTTCAAAGCTTAAACTAAGGAGTTTTAAATTTGCCTCTTCGTTTTTAGCTTTTTCTTTTAGGTTTTTAGATATGACTGAGAGTTCGCCAGTTCGATAAAGTTTTTCGATAATGTCTTTTCTTTCTCGAAAGCTCGAATGTAAAAATTTTGCGAATTCACCTTGGTTCAATATTATGGTCTTACAAAATTGATCAAAGTCTAAGCCTAGAATATCAGTAATCGAAACCTGTTCAAGGGAAATGCCTTCACAGATGAGCTCCCTTTGAGGTTTAGGGTTTTTTATAGGTTCCCCATTCTTTTTAAGGACTTTTATGCTCCACTTGGCCTGGTAGTTTTTACCGGCAAGAGTGAAATCTAGGGTGACGGAGGCATATGGTGTTCCCGTAGTAACAAAATCATTAGAGGCAAGGGAGCCTTTATATGTTTTCCCATAAAGGGCCAAACTAATAGCAGAAAGAAGTGAAGATTTCCCCGCACCAGTTGATCCTGTTATTGCAAACAGTTCTTCACCCTGAAGACCTTCCCTAAGGTCGACTATATGCTTACCTTTCAAAGATGTGATGTTTTCTATTTCGATGGAGTGAATTCTCAATTTTCACTCCTTGCTTCATCTAAAAGTTCTAAAAATAAACTCTTTAATTCTTTAGGTACTTTTTTTTCACCTTCATATTTTTGAAGGTAGAAGTCATCAAAAAGCTCTTCAGGTCCTGATTCTTTCCTAACTCTTGTATTACGGTCAATATTCTCTGAACTTAAGAGTCTTGTTTGCATCGAAAGTAATTTAATCGGGGAGTCCTTAAGCATCTCCCTTATCTCATCTGAAACGCCTCTAAGCGGCTTGTCTGAGCTTATTTGGACTTCTAGAAAGGATTCGTGGTCTGTTTTAGTTAAATTTTTAACAAGCTCCAGAATATTCTCTTTGTAGTTTTTTTCGTTAAGCTTTAACTCAAAGAGTTTTCTGAATTCTGGTATGGGAATTTCATTAACTTGAACACCTTCATCAACTTCTACATGATTTAATTTTTTATTTTTTCTTTCGCTAAACCTAAAGGCTATTGGACTACCACTGTAACAGATGACGGGATCAGACTTAGATAAGTATTGATGATTATGGAGGTGTCCAAGTGCGACATAGTCAAACTTTTCCTTAATAAGGCTTAGGGGAATTGTATCAAGTCCAGACAGGGAAAGACCTAGTTCAGAGCCGGACAATTCTCCGTTTCCAAAGAGATGGTGGGCCAATAGGATATTTTTTTGACCTTTTTTAAAATCAAAAATATTTTCGATTAATTTATCTAATAAAAGACCTGTATCACTTGAATTTGCATCAAGTCCTTCAAGATGTTCGGGAAAGTATTCTCTTGCGTAATTATAAAGCTCATGACTTCTAAAGTAAGGGAATAAATGGTAGCTGACTTTGTCGCGATGAAAGGTATAAGTTTTCTTTTGAACCTCTAGTGAGCCAACAATATGAATGGCCCTTTCTTTAAGAAAAGGGATAGGAGCCTCAAGAAACCTGCCACTGTCATGATTGCCACTAATAATAAATATTTCAGTTTTAGAGTTATCAACCACTTCTTTAAGGAATTGATAATAAAGCGCCTGTGCCTTGGAAGATGGGTGAGGGGTGTCAAAGATATCCCCGCTTATCAAAAGTGCTTTTGGCTGTAATTTTTTTATCTTTACTAATAACCAAGAGAGGAATGCCTCTTGCTCCGGTAGACGTGACTCTTTAAAAAGCTTTTTGCCTAAATGCCAATCAGAGGTATGAATAAAGTCTATGGACATGGCTAATTGTCTTTTTTCTCTCCGCCGCTGTTGTCGCTAGCTTTAGGTGCATCGCTGCCTGTTTTATTGCGGTTGCGATTCCTATTTCTATTGCGATTTCTATTGCGGTTTCTGTTCCTATTTTTATTTTGTTCACCATCTGGTGTCCCTGGTCCGGCCTCAGCATTGCCTTCCTGACTTTTGCTTGGATTAGGTCCACGGTTATTATTTCGCTTTTTATTGAATTTTGTTTTCTTGTTTTTGTTATTATTTCTATTGTTTGGGTTTGGACCTTTGCCCCGGCCTCTATTGCCGGCCCTTTTATTGTCTCTGGCATCAATTTCTTCAGACTTATTGAACTCCTCTTTATTAAAATTCGGCTCGTCGTCTTCATCTTCTACAAATTGATCGTCATTGCCTTTAGTGTTTTCTTCTTCCATGTCCCTAGTCGCATCTTCTGTTTCATCATCAGCAAGGGACTCTAAGTATTCGTCGGCATCAAAATCTTCTGCATTCTCGTAAAAGAGTTCGCCTTTGATTCGCTCATCCTTAATAAGTCCTATAACTTCAGATGTTTCGTTAGTAATATGATCAAATCTTTCTGGAAACTTCCAATCATCTGGTAGTTTTTTAGTTTGATCGAATTGGTTTAAAGCGTAGCGTTTGAAAACACCACGATCTGTTAAAATTTCAAATTGTTCAATAAGTATATGGAGTCTCGTAACTTTACCGCGGTCTCCGTTTTCGGTCACTATAAAGCTTCCTTCTCTTGGAAGCCTCTTTCGTTTTTCCGAATAGACATTATCTTCGTATTTAATACAGCATTTGATTTGGCCGCAAACACCATTTAGCTTACTTGGGATTAGAGCTAGGTTTTGGTTTTTAGCCATCTTGATACTAACGTTTCCATAATTCTTTAAAAAGCTAGAGCAGCATGTTTGAAGTCCACAGGACCCAATTGCACCTAAGGCAGCAGTTCTATCTCTTACTGAAATCTGCCTTAACTCAATCCTCATTTTTAATTCACCGACTAGTGACTTAACCAGGTCTCTAAAGTCCACCCTGGCAGGAGCATTAAAATAAAAAACAGCTTTTTTACCAAATTGAATAAATTCAACATGGGTAATATTCATATCAAGTTCAAATTTTTCAATTAAACGTTTGCAGGATATTTCGGCCCTTTTTTCTTGGTCGAGAAAGCTTTTTTGCTCTTCAATGTCTTCCTCTGTTGCAACTTTGGAAATGCTTTTTAGGGGAAGCATATCTTTTTTAAAGCCAACTTCGTAGGGAAAGGAATTTATATAGCCAACGGTCATGCCGCGATCACTCATGGCCAAAACTTTTTGTCCGTATTGAAAATTTCTTGTTCCCACAAGAAAAGGCTGTGACTTTGCATTACCGGGAAATCTAACCCGAACAAACTTTAATGGATCGCCTTCGCTATATTTTGAGCTGCGTCCACCATCGTTATTTTGATTTTCATTATTTTCAGATGACTCGCTTGATTCTGCTTCAGCCTCTGTATTTGTTTCACTTTGCATTGTGTTATTTCTCTTTATTAAGACATATCAGTTTGGTCCGTTTTGGTCCAAAAGTCTAGGCATGGCGTTACGAATCAACTATGGTCAAAAGCCCTAGAATTCGCTCCCAGGAGGAATTATTAAATGTTTTGCTTTCTTCAAACCATTTAAGCTCCTGACATAGCCGCTCTTTTTGTTTAAATCTTCCTGGTCTATCCGATTCTAATTCTACAACAAGCCCTGCTAACTCCCTGTCAGCGCCCCCTTGATACTTTAGCTTTTCTACTAAGTCCCCAAGTCCATGACCTGTTCCAAAAAACTTGGTCAATAATTCTAAATTATCTTTTTGCCCAAGTAAGATAGGGTAAAACTCAGACCTGCTGGCAAGCCAAGAGTTAGTTTCAATCTCTTTTGGTGCAGCAGTCCACTTTTGAGTCTCTCCCTCGTAGGTAATAGTAAACTCTGTGGCCCTTGAGTGAATAGTATCTAAAAAGCTAGTAGAGTTATAGTCTAGAAAAAATATACTAGTGGCCTTCGCAGGTTCTTCAAGGGTCTTTAACAGTTTGTTTAAGTAAGTGGTAGAAAGTTTATGGGGATCTTCAATTATGGCAAATCTCCACGGGAGCTCTAAGGCTCCATATTCCATAAAGCTAAAGAGCTCATCTAAATCACCATCTTTTAGATTATAGTTTTTATTCTGATCTTCTCTTTTTGGCCAAAGAATATCGGCATGTCCTTGAGTTACAATTTCTTTGGCATGTTTTAGATCAATTGATTTTTTATCTGAAATGACTTCACTTAAAAAGTCGCTCATCCAATCTTCTAGAAAATCCCTAGGGGAAGGAGCTTGAGGGCTAGGCTTAATAATATAGAAAGGGGATAGCTTTGACTTCTTAAACCCTTCTAAGAGAACATGCTTTAAATTGAACTTCACTTTAAAACTTCTTCTCGGCTTTGTATAAGAGCCTCTAGTTCATTGGTTATTTGCTCTTTAACTCCATCAAAAGATCTCTCACCATCTATAACGGAGATTCTTTCTGGAAAAAGCTCTGCGGCTTCTTCATATCCAGAGATTAAGAGTTTATAAAAATCATCCCCCTGGGATTCAAAATAGTCCTTTGGGGCATTTCTCATTTTCTGTCTATTATGCGAAGTTTCTAAACTTATTTTTATATAAATGGTCTTATGAGGAACTAGATTTAATGGAAAATGTTTATGTAATTCTAAAACTGTTTTAGTCCCAAGGTTTCTTGCTTTACCTTGATAGGCTATTGTGGAATCTAAATAACGATCTAAGATAACAATTGTCCCTGGGTTATTTAACTCCTTCAGGGTTACTTCTTGTAGAAGTTGAGCTCTAGAGGAACAAAAAAGATGAGCTTCTGCTAGTGGATTGATAGGCTCCTTGGATTCAAGAATGGACTTCCTAAGTTTTTCTCCGAAGCTAGTTCCTCCAGGTTCCCTTAAAACAAGAACACGAAAGCCTTTGTTTTCTAAAAACTCTTTAGCATGTTTTAGTTGGGTTGATTTACCAGCGCCCTCTATCCCTTCGAAACTTAAGAAAAAGCTACCTGGAAATGCTGGGGGGCGGAACGAATCTAATAGGTCTTTTGGAATTTCTGACATGGGAGATAGATTATCTCCCTAATGCTCTATTCGTAAAGTGCCTCAAATGCTTTTTCCGGATCCTCTTCTTCTGAAGCAGGTTCTCTCTCTGCGTCAACTTCGTCTAGATATTCATCTAGGTTCTCGTCTTCCGGATCAAAAGTTTCTTTGGCCAATTTTGAACGAACTGGGTCAAGCTCAACTGGATCGGTCCCGTCGTCATAATAATAATCATCAGGATCTTCTACAACGGGCTTTTCAATTTTTTTACTGGCCGGCTTTCTTCTAGGGGCCCTATTTTTAAAGGCCTTAGATTTAGTAAAAGATGGTTTTCTATTTCTTGCTTTAACTACTTTCTTAGGTTTTCTAGCATTTCTTATGGCCCTTGAGTTTTTAGAGGCGCTAGCAGTTTTTCTAGGCTTTATAACGGCTCTTTTAACCATTGGCTCAGTCTTCGTTTTCACAACCTTATTAGGGGCTCCAGGGGACAAGAAAACATAGAGAATACCAGCAAGGGCCAAACTTAAGACGGCTCCCCAGACATAAGTCTCTTTTTTGCTACCATTCTTTTGGTAATCTACTGTTTCTAAGTCTGGTATTTTATTAATATCGACTTTCTTATCTTCGTCTTTTTCATCCTTTGAGAATTTATCACTATGGTGTTGAGCTCTTTTTCCGCTGTTGATATTTCCAAGATAGGCAAGTCCGGCCATAGCATCTCTTTCAACATGCTCTTCAGATTCTGATTCAAGTGTTTGATCTACTTCTTGGTCAGAAGCAACGAATAAATTCACTTTCGGGATACCAGGTAGATCTTGAGAGTAAGAGCTTCTTCTATCAAACTCTGACCATCTATGGAGACTAAACCATTCATGTCCATCTACAGATACGGAATCGGTTACCAGAAGATCCCTAGATTGAACCATGTCTACGATTTCTTCTTTAGAAAACGGTCCAGACTTAAGTCCATCTACTAAGATGTATACTTTTTCACCTGTAGGAACTTCAATAGAAGGGGTATCAGTCCCTTCATTTCTTCGTTCATGGTTTTTAGAATCGTTTGTCATTTAATCCTCGCTATGGACTCATCGGGAGTCTTTGCGAAGAATTAAAATAGTCGGTTAAATTGAGGGATTATTTGGAAGATATTGCCTAATAAAGTCCGTTTAAAAACAAAAAAGCCAGGCTTGCGCCTGGCTCTTTGATATATATGCTTTTGAAGGGTTTACTAGAAAGCACTCCAGTAAACATTTGCACCTAGACCAAAATCCTTAGCCCAACCGTCAGCGATTAGCTGTCCGTCGTATGGCTTAAAAGGAGTACCACTTACAGATACACCAGCGTAAACAGCTGGAGTAACTTGGTGTCCAAGCTCCATTGTCATTGCAATTCCGTCTTGTCCACCTCTTAGGTTTTCAACTTGCTTATTATAAGATTGGAAAAGTTCCTCAGTTAGAGAAAGTGACCAGTCATCAGATAAGCTATAAGACTGAGTTAATACAGCATAAAGATAATGAGTAGAAGTAGCGCTATTAGACTTGTCGATACGGTCTCTTACAGCTCCGTAAAGAGTTCCACTTAGGTTTACTTTACCCATGCTACGGCTAACTGAAGCAGAGATTCTGTTCAGACCGTATTGGTTGATTGCGTTTCTAATATCTTTGTCTGGGTAAAATCTTTTTTCAAGGTTAGCAGAAAGGTTAATTCCATGCTTGTCTTGTCTAAGAATTCCAGAACGAGTGTACTTAAGAACCATACGAGCATAACTATAATCAGTATCTTCGTTTGGAACAGATGTACGAGTTAATCTGTTAGACATTTGTAATCTGTCTTTGTCAGTGATCTGGTACTTTAAGTAAGCAATATGAGTTTGCTTTGAACCAGCGATTTTGTTGTCTGATCTTCTTTTAGCATCTACTGCGTGTAGAAGAGATAGTCCAACTGGTGAAGCCTTAAGGGCCTTTCTTACGTCTCTCATAGAGACAGTGTTGTTACCGGCTGCGAAAGCTGAGGCTCCTAATGTAAGTCCCGCTAAAGCAACGATGAAACGATTTGCTTTCATGTTTTAACTCCTTCAAAAGTTTTTGTTCTTCAATTGTTGATGAAAGTCAGCCATCAAATTAAAATTGCAGTCAGAAAATACTGCAAAGTTGAATAATCTCAACTAAAAAAGTCGGTAATTGAAACAATTACCCTGAAATGTAAGTTTATGTAAGAAGCAGACTCGGAAACACTTGTTTTTACGTAAACCTAGTCATCTTATTTTTCACATGAGACAATCTGACACTAGCAAGTATCCGAATAATGGAATGTAAGTTGTTCATCTTTATACTAAGAATTATTCAATTTTTTAGGGGGATCTTAATCCCTTGTTTGGCCTTTATCTTATTTATCTTTAGTAAGAAGCTTAGAAGCAGGTACTTTTTTGAGGATAAGAACCTAACGGACAAAACAAAAACCTTTGATAAAGAAGCTAATATTGCCTTTGAGGTCAGTAGTGAAGGGGAATTCGAGCAGATTAAGCCTCTCTTAGATTCTTATTTAGAGAGGGGTTTTTTGATCGAGCTAATCTACTCCTCAGATAGTTTAGAAGATAAAATTCAAAAGTTAACTGCGGCTCATTCTAATTTAAGGTCTTTAAGGCTCCCGATTTTAAGTTATGGGATAATCCAGAATGATCTCTTAGGATTTCAGAATATTTCTTCTTGGCTTACGGCCAAACAACTAATTCTTTGTCGTTATGACTTTTACCCCGAACTGCTTCTTTATGGTTTAAGAAAAGATGTTCGTTTTTGCTTAGTGTCAGCTACCTTTAGAAATAAAACTGCTTCCTGGTGGAATAGGTCCTTATACAATAGCTTCGACTATATTTTGGCCGCCAGTAGGGAAGATAAGGATAAGCTAATGGACCTTGGTATTGATGCTAATAAGCTTAGCTCCTATGAATTTAGAATCCCGCAGATTGTGGAGAGAATCGCAAATCGCTCTAGCAAGCTTAAGCCCTATGAAGGTCTAATAAGGTTGATTGAAAGCTTCCCCAAGGAAAAAAGAATTATCTTTGGGTCCGCATGGTCTAATGAGATGGAAGTCTTTAGTGATTCGCAGTTTGCTAACGAAGTGATTAAAAGAAATTTATTAATCTTCGTTTTGCCTCATCAATTTAATAATGAAATCCGTGAAAAATTGAGCTCATTCCCTAATTTTAATGTCCTTACCTATAAGGAAGGTGATGACTTAAATCTGCTTTTAGAAAAGTATAATAAAGAGCCTGGAGTTATAATTTTAGAAGTTAAAGGTATTTTGCTTGAGCTCTATTCCTATTTCGGACATTCCTTTATTGGTGGAGGTCATGGTAGAAGCGTGCATAGTCTTTTAGAGCCTTTTTTAAGTGGCTGTCATATATATTGTGGACCGAAGGTTCATCGCTCGACAGAATATGACTTTATACAAAGTAATGCTCCAAAAGATTTAACGATCGTAAAAGATCTTGGTAGTTTTTATTCTGTATTTAGCAAAATAGATGGAACGGATTTAAGTCCCTCCAGGCTGGAACTAGGAAAGAACTTTGCTTCTAGCTTCAATGAGCAAGCTGATCGTTTAACTGGAGGGTCTTTAACTTGATTGAGAAAAACTTAGATATGACTCTGGTTGGTAAAAACTATCTAAGTTTTTTACTTGGAGTTGAACTTTTAGATAGAAACCAGAAAGTTCTTTTGCTGGACGATGATAGGCTTAGCTATGGTCAGTTATATAGCGACTCCCTCCCTCAATTAGAAGTAGATTTCTTAAAGACCTGGGGTGAAGACCGGGGCTTAGAGCCTTTTTTACATCTGGATAAGTATTTAAAGAATCGTCATTTAACATTTGTGATAGGGGATAATCTTATAAGACTTGGAGGAAGGCCGAGTCATAATTTCTCGGAGATTCTAAGAAAGTTATCTAATATGTTACCTGCAGGTCTAGAGATCGGTTGGCCCTATGAAACCTTAGAAGGTCAAAAAGAATTTGATGATGCATTTCACGCTTTTTCTAAGAGGATTGCTCAGAACGCCTTCAGATATAAGTCAGTGCAAAGTTTTAATACGGCCGTATTTTTGGCCCATTGTCCCCCTGATATAAAAAAATGTTTTGAATCATTTGAAGAGGTTTTTAGAAATCTAAGTTTAGATCCCTATGAAGGGCAAAATTCTGAACTTACCTTTTTCTTTATGGCCCGTGGGAAGTTTCAAAAGAAGTTCTCAATGGAGCTTAGTCGATTTGAGCTATTTCACCTTTTTTTAACTCTACTTAGCCCTCTTTATGAGCTCGATCAGGACAGTCTTTTGATGGACTTAGAACCTGTTTTAATCGAAAGGGGTGGGCTTTATAAAAGAACACGAATCAGAGAGTGGCTCTTTCATAAATCAAAACCCTGGAGTCTTGAGCTCGCAAGCTACGACGGCATCATTCATCCAAAAAATATATCCCTCCTTGGGGCCGATCCCTCTGGGCTTTCAATTAAACTTGAGAACTTAGGACAAAGCTTTGGTTGCATAAGGGTAAGCTTTGATTTTGCTTCGGATGCTAAGATCTTTTGGGAAAATGAAAAATTTCTAAGATGTGATAAATCTATGCTTGGTACTGAGAGACCTCTTTGGGAGGCAGATTTTGGCGAGGAAAAGGTTCTTTTTAAGGTTTTTGTTAAAAAGCTAAAAGGCTCTAAAATTGAGTTTCATGAAAAAGAAATTTTAAAAATGCTTAAAATAGATATGACCCAAATATTCCCAGGTCTATGGGAGAAACTTGAAGAGCCAACCTTAGACTGGGGCCCTGAGATATGGATTGAAGGGGAAGGATCAAAAACAAAAGGGGATATCCCCTTTCCAAAATCAGTCATGGTAACCAATGTTAAAGAGCCCATGTCGCATGAGCGCTTAAATCAAGTCTATTATTTTGGACCATATAAAGAAGGGCCTTTGGGTCTTTTATCTAGCCTTATGGAAATTAAGGATGGGCAACAATTTCTTTAGCCCATCTTTATAAGACCAATTAAGTTAAAATAGATTTATGAAGAAACTTCAAAATAATGAGGATGGGCAAACTGTCGTTGAATACATCCTTTTAATGTTTGTAATGATAACTGTTATCATCACGGCCATGGATAAAGTCCAAGATTGGTTCATCGGAAATGCGGATAATTGTCAGCCAGAAACCAAAACTTTTATCTGTAAAATGGACAAAACCTTCAATGGCTACTTTAATTCTTACGCTTCTATGCGATTTTTCACCATCATTAGATAAGGTAAGTCACTGAAAATACGTCTGACTTCTGTTAAAAAGCTGACGCTTCGAGTAATTTCTACACCCTTTAAGAAAAATAAATGTATTTCTTGACCAGTTTGGTACGATGTTTAGGAATTGACTCATAGTGTTATTGAAGTGTTCGGGAGACCGAGCCGTGAAGGAGACTAGAAATGAAAACGAACAAAACGAAAAACCAAAAACTAAAGGCATTGTTTATCACAATGGCTCTAGTAGCTAGCCCGGCGGTAGTATTCGCCCAGGATGATGATCTTCTGGCAAATACTGACGAAGTGCTGAACTCAGAACAAATTGACATTGATGGATCTTTTGAAAGAAGAGAATCAGGGTCAGAGCGCATCGCTAAACTTCGTAAAAGGCTTGAAAAGCAAAACGAAGAAATGATGAACAAGAAAATTGAAAATGAGCGAATCAAGTCTGAAAAGAAACTTGAGAAAAAGCTTAGAAGAGCTTTTACAGGTCAAAGAACAGACAGAGTTCAGCTAAGACAAGCAGCTCCACAAAAACTTGCAGCTATTGCACCTGTGGCAGCTCCTAAAAAGATTAGAAGAACTTCAGTTACTCCATCGTTAGGGCTATCTCAGTCTCTTGGTGATGACAACGCTGAATCAAAGCTTAACTTTGGAATCAATGTAGAGCATGCGGTACATGAGAATGTATCTTTTGGTCTAGGAATTGGTTATTCAAAGATTGAGTTTGACGATAGAACAACTAACTTAGGATTTGGTGGTATTAACTTTAATAATAACCCTGATTCTCAAAGTGATGTTGACTACGAATATGAAAGACTAAATATCAACTTGAATTCTAAATTTTTCTTCACAGGAATGGACAGTAAATTTCGTCCATATGTTGGAGCAGGTTTAGGTTATAACAGAGTAACAGTTTCTGATACGAATGCGGCCAATGACTGTATTCAGGAAAATGGAAACTTTGGATTCAATAATAATCCAAGTTGTGGGAATACTCTTTTTGGATTCAACCAAGTAGAGCAAGACTCAAAAATAACAGATAGCCTATTCTCAGCTAAGGCCATGATCGGAACAGACTTCATGATCAATGACTTTATCGGGCTTAACGTAAACTTCTCTTATACTAAGTTTCTTAACGAAGCTTTCAGTGCAAACGAAGATGATGCTCTTGCAGCTTCTCAAAGACCTGACGAAGAGAATACACGTAAAAGAGGTAAGGCAATCTCTGAAGATGATGTGGCCGATATCTCAGCAGGTGTTGTTATAAAATTCTAAATTAAATCAAATGGGTATTGTGCGGCATAGTCCGCACCCTACCTAAGTTTTCTTCTCAAAATTAGGGGTTTTGTCGTTTTCCCTTAATTTTATTGGACGCCGCGTTTTATACGCGGCGTTCCTTATTCTAGGCAAGTAAGTTCTCCTTTACCCTAAACCTTTTCATCTGGGCGTAAACCACCGATAATTTATTCAAAACTAGGAATGGAATCCAAGGAGATCTCAAAATGAGAGACGTCTATATTGTTGATGCAAAAAGAACCCCTCAAGCAAAATCAGGAACTGATTTAAAAGATGTAGCAGCCCCATACTTAGGCTCGTATCTTGTACGAAATATATTAGATAATACTTCTATCCCGGCCGATGCTGTTGATGAAGTTATCTTCGGTAATACCGGAGCACCTGCTAAATACCCCAATGTTGGGAGAGTTATCGCTTTAGAGGCAGGTCTTCATAAGCATACTAGTGGTTATACAGTCCATAGAAACTGCGCCTCAGGGATGGAAGCGGTTTCTCAAGGTTTTCTAAAAGTAGCCGCTGGACGAGGTGATGTGATCTTTGTAGGTGGAATAGAGAATATGTCTCAGATGCCTTTAATCTATTCAAAAGAAATGACGGATCTATTTATAAACGTCATGAAGGCCAAAAAGATTCCTGATAAGCTAAAGGCCTTAAGTTCATTTAGGCCACCTTATCTCTCGCCTGTTATTGCTATAGAGCAGGGTTTAACGGATCCATTTTGTGGCTTAAACATGGGACTAACAGCAGAGCTTCTCGCTCGTGAGCTTGGAATTACAAGGGAAGAGCAAGATGAGTTTGCCAATCGCTCACACCATTTAGCAGTAAGTGCCACTAAAGAGGGGAAGTTTAAAGATGAAATTGTTCCCATTATGACGGGAGCTAAATTAGATAAGCTCTTAAGCACTGATGTTGGACCAAGGGAAAACTCAACTATTGAAGGCCTTGCTAAAATGCGTCCTTATTTTGAAAAGAAAAGTGGAACAGTTACTGTTGGAAACGCTTGTCCAATAACCGATGGTGGATCGGCTCTTCTACTGGTTAGTGAAGATGCCCTTAAAAAGTATAACTTAACCCCTATGGCAAAGATTGTTGATTATCACTTTGCGGGACTTGAACCTGAAAGAATGGGAATGGGTCCGCTTCGTGCCATAGATGGTGTTTTTAAAAGAGCAAATCTAGGAATGGATGATATGGACTTGGTTGAAATTAACGAAGCCTTCGCCGCGCAAATCATCGCAGTAAGAAAAGGTTTTACTGATAAAAACTGGGCCGCAAAATTTGATGTAGATACTCTTTGGGGCGATGTACCTGATGATAAATTCAATGTTAATGGGGGAGGGATCGCTCTTGGTCACCCTGTTGGCTCTACTGGCTCTAGACTCCTCGTTACTTTGGCCCATGAATTGAAAAAGAGAAATGGAAAGTACGGTGTCGCTTCACTTTGCATTGGCGGCGGTCAAGGCGGAGCCTGTATTATTGAGAATTTAGGATAAGGAAGAAAATTATGGCAAACACTAAGATTAGCTTTGAAGTAAAAGATAAGATTGCCTATGTAGGCTTTGGTTATAATTGCGATAAATCAATGACGGTATTAGACGAAGAGTCCTTAGTCGAATTAAGAGATACTGTGGACGATTTGCATGGTAAGGCCAAAGAGTTAAATGGAGTTGTTTTCTTCTCCCATAAAGAACGCTGTTTTTTGGCCGGCGCCGATATTAAGTTGATCGCCAGTATGAAAACTGAATCAGAAGGCGCCCATGGAGCCGAGCAAGGTCAGCTACTCTTTAATAAAATTGAAGATCTTCCTATACCTACAGTGGCCTGTGTTCATGGGGTTTGTTTAGGAGGGGGAACTGAGCTTGTATTAAGTTGTAATTCCATTATTGCCTCCGATGATAACTCTACTGTACTTGGACTGCCTGAAGTAAAGCTTGGAGTAATTCCTGGTTTTGGTGGAACTTATAGGATGCCAAGAAGAATTGGTCTTCCTAAAGCGTTAGACCTTATTCTTTCAGGGAAAATGGTCAAGGCTAAAAAAGCTAAAAGACTTGGTCTTGTAGATGGGGTGTACCCAAAAGAGAGACTTCTTGTCCAGGCCCTAAATCATTTGAGCTCAGAAAAGAAAAGTGAAGGGCTTATGGAAAGCCTTGAGAACTTTGCCAGTGATAATTTTTTATCTAAAAAAATAATCTTTCAAAAAGCTAGAGAATCAGTTCTTAAAAAAACTAAAGGTTTTTATCAAGCACCTCTTAAAATTCTTGATGTCATGGAAGCGGGAATGATGAAAGGAAGAACAAGTTATCTTGCCTCTGAGTCTCAAGCCTTTGGAGAGTTATGTGTAAGTGAGCAAAGTAAAAACTTACAGCATATTTTCTTTATGACCGAGGAAGCTAAGAAATTTCCCGGCGGAGAAGTCACAGGAGAGGTTCCAAAACTTAAAAGAGGTGCGGTTCTTGGTGCTGGTACAATGGGCGGAGGGATCGCCTGGCTAATGTGTAATTCAGACATGGCCCCAATTATGAAAGATTTAAATGAAGAGGCTCTGGTCCTCGGTTTAAAGCAGGCCAGTAAAAACTTTATGGGTGCTGTAAAAAGAAAAAGACTTTCAAAAGATGATTTTGAAAGAAAAATGCGTAGTATTTCACCCCAACTCGACTATGCAGGTTTTTCAAAAACTGACCTTGTTATCGAAGCTGTCGTTGAAAACATGGATATTAAAAAATCTGTTTTTGCTGAAACGGAAAAACATGTTTCAGATACCTGCCTCTTAACTTCTAATACTTCGTCCCTAAGTGTAGAGGAAATGGCCACGGCCCTTGAAAAACCAGAACGTTTTGCAGGTCTTCACTTTTTTAATCCAGTTCATATGATGCCACTTGTGGAGATTATTACTCATTCTAAAATGAGCCAAGAGACGGCTAAGGCCCTGTATGATTGGTGTTTAAAGGCTAAGAAAACACCAGTCGTCGTCAAAGATGGTCCGGGATTTCTAGTTAATAGAATTTTAATGCCATATCTAAATGAAGCGGGCTTTCTTCTTGAAGAAGGTGTTCCGATGAAAGATATCGATGAAGCCTGTTTGAATTTTGGAATGCCTATGGGTCCTTGTCGACTTTTAGATGAGATTGGAATTGATGTCGGTGTAAAAGTCGCCAAAATTCTCCATGATGGTTTAGGTGATAGGGCCAAGGCTTCAGGTGCCAGTGACTTATTAGTTGATAAAGGATTTTTAGGGAAGAAAAGTGGCGCAGGTTTTTATCTTTATGATGAAAATGGGAAAGTGGCCGGGCCAAATGATGAAGTACAGGCCATGCTTCCAAAAGAAACCAAAAAGATGGACGAAACAGAAATACAAATGAGAGTTGTGTTACCTATGATTAATGAAGCTTCAATTATTCTAGAAGAAGGAATTGTTGGATCGCCTTCAGAAGTAGATCTAGGACTAATTTTCGGAATTGGCTTTCCTCCGTTCAGAGGTGGACTATTGAGGCATGCCGATAGTGAAGGTCTAGGAAGAATTCTTGAGGCCATAGAAAAGTACAGCAAGGAAGTTGACTTTGATCGCTATCAGCCTAGTGGATATTTAAAGGATTTAGTTTCTCAAAAGAAAAAGTTTTACGACGCCTAGGAGGATAGTTAGCTGTACACCTCCTTTACTCGTTATTTTTTTAAATATATCTTTTTTTCAAAGACGAGGCAGAGGCTTCTCTTTTTGGCCATTCTAGGGCTAATGATTTCATCTTTTGCTCTTCTGGTACTGCAATCCACTATGGGAGGGCTTCAAGGAAAATTAATAGGACGATCTAAGGCCGCTAATGGACATGGTGTAGTCATTTTAAAAGAAGAATCTTTTAAATTAGCAAAAGAGGTTCAAGAGTTTTTAAAAAGTGAAGGAATTAATGGCTTTGTTGAGTATGAGCTTGAGCTTCTATTAAAAAATGGTAATTATTTAGCTCCAGTTATTGTTCACGGATTAGATACTTCAAATGAGTTACCTAGCTTTCTAGAAGGCTTTGAATTAAAAGAAGCCGTTCTATCTCCGGCCCTAGCTAGAAAAGTAAATCTAGGCTTAGGTGACCAAATAAGACTTATTTCACCAGCGCATACTGACGCAATAATGGGGGATATACCCCGTACCGCCACTCTTTATTTAGATGAGATGATAAGCACCAATGTACCTGAGGTTGATCACTATCACTTATGGGTTCGTCTTAAAGTGCTTCAGAATCTCGTAAGAAAACGTGCCGCTAATAGAGTAAAGTACTTTGAAGAAGTAGACAGTAAAAAGTTGGCACCGATGCTGACCACAAAATTTGGTGACCAAGTAGAGTTAAAGACTTGGGAGCAAATGAATGGAACCCTTGTTTGGGCCCTAAGTTTAGAGACTACAGTTATGGTTTTTCTCTTTGCGGCCATGACCTTATTGGTTAGTCTTTGTATAACCTCGGGGCTTTTAATCTTTTTTGGGAAAGTAAGAGGAGATTTAGCTAGCTTTTGGATTATGGGTACCTCTAAAGCTAATTTAGAAAAGTCCACCGGTCTCTTTCTTTCGGCCATGAGTGTAGGGGCTGTTCTTGTAGGTCTAGGCTTTGGCTTAATCTGTTTGTATTTATTAGATCATTATGGCTTTGAAATTATGCCAGAAGAATTTGTAGATAGAAAAATCCCTATAAAGATAACAACAAGTGGTCTCTTGATTAGCTTCTTAGTACCGACCTTAATTTCGATGGCCTTTAGCTTTTTTAGCTTTTTTCAATTTAAAAAAGAATCAAATTATTTAGATTATGTCAGAACCATCGGTTGATATTCTCGTCATAGGTGACGGTATTAGTGCCCGGGCCATGCTTTGGAAACTACAAACTAGTTTCAAAGGCAGCGTTTTACAGGTTTTTGATAATACACTCTACCCTCCTTCTAGCTTTAATAGCACTGGGGTTGTCGCTTTTAACGGCCAAAAAAAAGGGGTTAGCCCACTTGGTGATGTTTTAAGGGAAGGTGTTGAGTACTTTTTTAAAAATATCGCCACCTGTGGTCTAATGGGCATGGAAAAAGGTCAGCTCGTTGATACCTGTATCGTAGGCGATGATCGACTAATGCGTAGGTATGGAAAAGAAGAAAGTATAGAGAATTGTGATTTTCCTTTTGCTCTTTCTAGTGGCTTTAATTACGCAAGAGAGGAGGCAGTATTCATAAACCCTAAGTTGTTTATGTCCTCACTATTGGAGCAATATTTTTATGATTTTAAATTAAAAAGTCTTGTAGATATCAAAGACCATAGTGCTATCTTTTCTGATGGGTCATCGATAAATTTTGGAAAAATAATTCTTTGTTGTGGGACTAGTTTGACTGAACTTAACGCGTTAGGAGTTAATGATGAAAGGCCTATTATTGAAGTAGCAGGTTCTTTTTATCGATGGGATAAAGATTTGGGCCCAGATAGTTTTGCTCTTGGACTAGGAAAATCAAATCTTGTTTACCGCGCTAGTGATAATTGTTTAATGCTTGGGGGAACAACACAAAAAGATGAGATTGTTGCCCATGATGGCGAAGAGCTTAACAGCTTTTATTTATCTGCTAAAAAAATTGCCTCGTCATTCTTACCACCAACAGATGAAGCTGAAGTTTTTAGTGGAATAAGAGTTAAGGGGCCTAGGAGACTGCCCCTCTTTGAAGAACTGAAAAAAGACGTTTTTGTTTTAGGGGCCGCTTATAAGACTGGTTGGTCCCAAGCTTTTTATGGCTCTGCAAAACTTATCGAAAAAATTATTTAGAGCATTCACCCTTTGATTTTATTTTTACTTTCTCACAACCGGCCTGACAGGCGTTTGAATAGGTCTTTCCATCTTCACCACATACTGGAGTGTAGTCTTCGGTACAAATACACATATTATTTTCTTCTACGATCCCAGAAGGAGCCTCTTCTTTTTTACAAGAAAAACTTAACAACATAAGAGTCGATAAAAATAACAGGAGTTTCATTTTTTTCCTTAATATTCGGGATGGAAACTGATAAAAAATGGTGGCTTCGGGCAGAGTTGAACTGCCGACCTTCGGGTTATGAATCCGACGCTCTAACCAACTGAGCTACGAAGCCGTACCAAATTTTATGAACGCAGTGTAGAGATAACCTAGGGGACTGTCAACAAGTCTCTTAAAAGATATTAATGACTTATGGAAGATTTAGATCGTATTTACAACCACCCCAGACTTAAAACCCTTTGCCGTTATGTGGGGGAGTTTATGGACGATAGAAAGCTATGGCCTAAGACTGGTCAGGCCGTGGTGGCCGTATCTGGAGGGGCCGATAGCATGCTTCTTTTGCTTGTTATGGCCAGGTTTGTCCTAGACGGAAAACTCAAAGGCGTTAAGGCCGTTCATATTAATCACGGAACTCGTGAAGAAAACTATATGGAAGAAGACTTGGTGGCCGAATTTTGTTTTCGTCTTAAAGTCCCATTAAAAATAGAAATTTTAGATCTATCCCATATTCAAAGTAATTTTGAGTTCACCGCTAGAAAAGAGCGTTACGATATTTTTAAGTCTCACTTATCTAAAGGCGACTTTTTATATTTAGGTCATCATATCGATGATTCAATTGAATGGTCACTTCTTATGCAGTCTAAGTCTGGAGATCTAAAGCCTAGTCTTGGAATTCCTCTTATTAATAAACCCTATGTTAGACCTTTTATGTGTCTTGCTAGGACGCAAATTACTGGTTTATGTCGTGACTTAGATGTTCCTTTTGCAGAAGATCCTACAAATTTAGAATTAAGATTTGAAAGAAATTTTATCCGCCATGAAGTACTGCCAAAACTTAAGAAACGCTTCCCGGGTTATATTCGTCATTATGTTTCTAGACAGAATGCCCTTGCTTATAAACTTAGGTTGGCCCGTCTAGGCAAAAGAAAGGAAGTTAATTTTAAAGTTAAGTCCGATGAGCTTGGCGGAAAAGTTCTTTACCGAGCTGACTATAGAAATGATTTTAGAGGAGCTAAATCTGATATTCTAAATATTGTTAAAGAATTATCGAGCGAGCCAAGAGGTGTTCTTCAATCCCAAGCTGACAAAATGATCAAGGCCCAATACCGAGGAAAACAAGGTCCATTTATTTTCTCTGGCGGGGTTCATGGTTATATGGGCCCGGGCACACTGTATTTTATTAGTAGAGACAAAGTGAAGCAGTATAAGAAAATTGACAAGGTGCTTCTTCACGAATTGAAAAAATCTTCAACTTCGCAGATTCCTAGCTTTTCTAGTAAAAAGCTTCCGGAGCTTTGGCAAAAAGAGCCTTTTCCTTTTCTATTCTTCTCCCGTTTAAAAAAAGGAGAAGATAAATCACTAGGTCTTCCTCCAAGTCGTAAGCGCCCACACCCCCTCCTGCCGCAGAGTACGGCCTTCGCTTTGAAAGTAGGGATGTATATTGGGGAGTTACCGCGAATAATGGGGCCTTCTGGTAAGGGAAGATTAAAGCCAGAACTTCCAATGGTCTCAATCGAGAAATGGCCGGACGCATCGTCATTTAAGGAATAAATACTGGAAAACAATACGTATTCTTGTAAAGACAGGCCCCTAGTTTTAAAATAGGGGAACTGTTTTGGGCCAATGGAATTTTGCCCTATCGGAATTTTTTAAAGCTTAAGGAAAAGCCTATGAAACCCCAACAAACAAAAACTCTTACTCTTTGGATTGTCGTCTTTTTAATGATGGCCTTAGTAGCTAAAGTTGCTACCCAACAAGATAAGAGATCTAAATCTATAACCTATCCTGAATTCATAAAAGCGGTTGAAGAAAAAAGAGTAGAGACCGTCGTATTCAAAGGGAAGGATCAAATTATTGGTAACTATATTCAGGGTTACGATAATGGAGCGACTTTCAAGTTAACAGGTAATACGGGTAGTGAAACTTTTAAAATCTTAAGAGAAAATAATATAACCCCGGAGTACGCTGAGGAAGAAAAGCAAACCTTCTTTGCCAGTCTGCTTATTAACTGGGGACCGATGATTCTTCTCATCGTTATTTTCTATTTCTTCCTAAGACAAATTCAAGCAGGTGGCGGAAAGGCCATGAGCTTTGGAAAATCTAAAGCTAAGATGCTTTCTGCCCATGAGAAAAAAGTAACATTCTCAGACGTAAGTGGTGTTGAAGAAGCTAAAGAAGAATTGGTTGAGGTCGTCGACTTTTTAAAAGATCCTAAAAAATATACGGCCCTCGGAGGCAAGATCCCAAAAGGGGTTATTCTTGTAGGTCCTCCTGGTACTGGTAAAACGCTTCTTGCTAGAGCTGTTGCTGGTGAAGCTGACGTGCCTTTCTTTTCAATCTCAGGTTCTGACTTTGTTGAAATGTTCGTTGGTGTTGGTGCTTCAAGAGTGAGAGACCTTTTTGAGCAAGGTAAGAAGCATGCTCCTTGTATTATCTTTATTGATGAAATCGATGCAGTCGGTAGGCACCGTGGTGCTGGAATGGGCGGTGGTCACGATGAGAGAGAGCAAACCTTAAACCAGCTTCTTGTTGAGATGGATGGTTTTGAGTCAAATGAAGGCGTTATTTTAATTGCGGCCACAAACAGAATAGATGTTCTTGATCCGGCCCTCTTAAGGCCAGGTCGATTTGATAGAAGGGTTACTGTTGGACCTCCCGATGTTAGAGGGCGTCTAGGTATTTTAACTGTTCATACAAAAAAGACTCCTACTGCCGAAAATGTAGACCTAGAAACTATTGCTAAGGGAACACCTGGATTTACTGGTGCTGATTTAGCAAACCTTGTTAATGAAGCGGCCTTAAATGCTGCTCGCTATAATAAGAAAACAGTTGAGATGGATGATTTTGAGACGGCCAAGGACAAGGTTCTTATGGGACCTGAAAGAAAGTCACTTGTAATCAGCGATAAAGAAAAGCGACTTACTGCTTTTCATGAAGCTGGACATACACTGGTCGGACATTTTCTTCCTGAAGCAGATCCGATACATAAAGTCTCTATTATGCCCCGTGGAGGTGCTCTAGGAATTACAATGCAATTGCCGGCGGAAGACCGTCTTTCTATGACGACAAATTACGCCTTAAATAGAATTGCTATTTTAATGGGTGGACGAGTGGCCGAAGAAATCGTTTTTGACGATGTCACTTCAGGGGCTTCCAATGATATTCAAGTGGCAACTTCCATGGCCCATAAGATGGTTTGTGAGTGGGGAATGAGTCGCCTTGGGCCGCTTAAGTTTCATAGATCAAGCCAAACTGCTTTTTCAAATCCAGGCAATGAAGGAATGAATTATTCCGAAGAGACTGCCGAGGCCATCGATTCGGAAGTTAAGCGAATTATTGATGAAAACTACGAAGTCGCTAAAAAAATTCTTACTGAACATAGAGAGACTTTAGATAGATTATCTGAAGCGCTAATTGTTTGGGAGACCTTAGATAAGCAGCAAGTAATCGACGTTGTTGAAGGCCGAGATATAGGCAAACCAAGTCTTAGCGAAGAAAATGGCGGCGGAACTCCTAAGCCAGAAGCAAAAGAAGAGAAGGTTACTAAAAAAGAAGAACCATCAGGGAGCGATCCGTCTGATGATCCTGTTTTGGCCTGATGAAAACTAAAAATTCAAAGCTTAAGTTTATGGGGGTGGTTAATATCACCCCCGATTCCTTTTCGGATGGTGGGCAAGTCAATTGTCCAGAGCTTGTCCTAGAAAAAACACGTGAGCATTATAAAAAAGGTGCAAGTGCCTTTGATTTTGGGGCTGAATCTACTGCACCTATGAATCCGGCCATCAGCGGTGAAGAAGAATTAAAAAGATTTGAAGAATTATTGTTCCCAGTTCTTGAAGACATTACGAACTTAAGAAAACCAATCAGCATTGATACCTATAAGCCTGAAGTTTTTAAAGCTGTGGCCGAAAAGATTTATTCAGTTGACTCCAGCGCTGAACTTATTTGGAATGATGTTAGTGGCTCTGTTGATCAAAGTTTAATTGAAACCTTAGAAGTCTTTCCTCATGTTAAGTATGTTTTATCCCATAACTTGGCCCCAAAAAGATCATTAACTTCTCGGCATATGGAGTACCAGTCACCGAGACTTGATTTAGAGGAGTTTTTTAAAACAAACTTAAAAGAGCTAAGTTTTCATGAAAATATTCTTTTAGATCCATGTTTTGGTTTTTCAAAGAACTTTGAGCAGAATTGGGAGCTTATAAAGTATATGCCTGACCTGGCCTCCTATCTTAAGCGGCCTTTAGTCCTTGGGGTCTCTAGAAAGAGCTTTTTTAAGGCCATAACAAGCGATTTTGGGCCAGAAAATGACCTTTCTTACAGGGAAAACCTTCATTCTTTGGTCATTTCTTACTGGGCCGAAAACCTGCCTCAAGGGTCTTATTTTATTAGACTTCATGACGTTGCGGTGGGTCAAATAGCCCTTCAGGGCCAACAATTTCTTACATGAGGCGTTATTTCGGGTATTCATTACTCACGCAGCGCGAAATCTACTGGCATTTTATTTCTCTTCAGCTAGGGTGACTTACGAGAAGCTGAGAGAGGGCAAAATGAAGAAGAAATTAACCGTATTAATGACAATATTAACCTGCGCCAGCGCAGGGGCATCCGTAAATAAGGTAATTTATGGTGAAGATGATAGAACTCATCTAAACGATAGTGAGCTTGCTATCTTTAAAGAATTGGCAAGAGCAACTGCCGGGATGATTCCAAATACTAAGCTAGAAAAGAAATTTGATGGACTTCTTACTTTAGTAAAAGGTGAAACCTTAGAAAAAGCTATGCGAGTTTGTAAAGACGAGAAGTTTAGCCAGGTGATGACGGCCGCAAATTGCAGTGGTTTTCTCGTTGGTAAAAATCTATTAGTCACGGCCGGTCACTGTATAACAAGTGAAGCTGCCTGTAAGAATAACCAATGGGTATTTGATTTTAGGCAAGACCTTCTCAAGGAAGGTGAGACAGAACTTTATGTAAATTCAGATAATGTTTATGGTTGTAAAAAAATCATTTCTCAAAGCCTTAGCCGCGTCAGTAAAAATGACTATGCCCTTATTGAGTTAGACAGAGACGTAACAGATAGAGAGCCACTTAAATTTAGAAGTGAAGGTAAAATTGAAACGAATGATCCTCTCGTTGTGATTGGTCATCCTTCAGGTCTACCAACCATTATTGCTGACGGAGCAAACGTTAGAACTAATGATAATGATTTTTTCTTTCAAGCTAACTTAGATACTTTTGGTGGAAATTCTGGTTCAGCTGTTTTTAATGCAAAGACAAATACTGTTGAAGGAATTTTAGTAAGAGGCGAGAGAGATTATGCCTTTGATCCACAGTCTGGTTGTAATAGAGTTTTTAAATGTAAAGATGATGAGTGCCGCGGGGAAGATGTTACAAGAATAACAGTTATTCCAGAACTTGCTCCAGGTATGACTCCTGAGGAGCCAGTTATCGAAGAAGAAGAGCTGGATAATCCATTTGCGATACCTGGTCTTTTTCCAACTGAGGACTGCAACCCGTTTATACCGGGCTCTTGTCCAGACTCACTTTTTAACTAATACTCTAAGGGCCTTGAAGGCCCTTTTTTTTTTCTCAAAATCTGTCATACTTAAATTATGCAACTGTCTACAGTGACATTGGAGGCAAAGGATGTGCCTTCCACAGTTAGTTATCTCTCTGAGCTTCTCGACTTGGAGATAGTTCCTTTAGACCAAGATGAAATCCTCCTAAAGAGCGACTCAGTCGAGTTTAAGGTTATTCCTGGTGGCAAGAGTAAGAACAAAGGAAATATTATCTTTGATCTTGTTGTAGAGGAAAGAAGGGAGCTTGATGAGCTTTGCCAAAAAGCTCAGTTCCTTCATTATAGGTATGGTGAGAAATGCTCCATGTTAGAGTCAAAGCAAGATAATCTCTTAAAAGAGCTCGAGCTTACTGACCCAGATGGTCGACGATGGAGATTTTGCACCCTTCAATAGCTGCACTTAGTCAGATGTAAGTTTCCAATTTAATTCACTTAATGCACCCCGTATTTGGCCGACGAAATAACACAACAACTGTAAGAAGTTGTAAGTTGGCATAATAAAGGCGGTTTGGTTTTATGCCTCAACGAAAAAAAACGGCAATACGAAAAACTAACAAGGACAACAAACATGACATTAAGGACGATTTCAGCATTATTCGTTTCTATGACACTAAGCTTTGCAACTTTCGCAGTTGATAAAGTGATCTACGGAGACGATGACAGATTGGATATTTTCGAAGCTTCTAACGGACTTCACCTAGAACTAGCTAAATCAACAGCTGCTATGATCTCTCATTCAAAATTAATCTCGAATGACGACGGAACAACTACTGTAACTGGTTCAAGCCTAGAAAGCCGTGGTATCTGTAAGACTGCAAAGTTTTCAGAGCAATTAACTTCAGCTAACTGTTCAGGTTTCCTAGTAGGTAAAGACCTTCTAGTAACTGCTGGTCACTGTATTCGTTCAAAAAGAGACTGTCAGGCAAGCGCTTGGGTTTTTGACTTCGCAGTTGAAAATGCAGACGACAATGCTGCTTCAGTTCCTACTACATCAGTATATAAGTGTGTTGAGATCATCGAAAGAGACCTTAACCGTGGAACTCAAGATGACTACGCTCTAATCAGACTAGAAAGAGAAGTTACTGACCGTGAGCCACTTACTTTTAGAACTGAAGGTAAAGTTGAAGTTGGTACTCCACTAGTTGTAATCGGACATCCTACTGGACTTCCTACTAAGATCGCTGCTGGTGCCATCGTAAGAGAGAACACTAGAGGAACTTATTTTCAATCAAACCTAGACACTTTTGGTGGAAACTCAGGTTCAGCGGTATTTAACTCTGAAACTGGTGTAATCGAAGGGATCCTAGTTAGAGGTGAGACTGATTATGTTTATGACAGCACTCAAGGTTGTAGAGTTCCAAAAGTATGTACTAACGAAGGATGTAGAGGTGAAGACGTTACTCGTATCACTAACATCAAAGCGCTTGGTAACAATAAGTAATTAGTTAAATCAAGAGGCGACGATAAGAGCGCCTCTTTTTTTATATTGCAGAGAATGCATAAATAGGCCCGCTAGGATTGCGGGCCTTTTTGCGTCTAAAGCTTGGATAATTCTTCATCTACTTCGTCATCCATTTGCTCAAACCACTCGGCGTATATGAATACGCCTCGGCTTTTCACAAATCTCTTCCTAGTATCTAAAGAATTCTTCAAACTTTAGACCAGAGCTTAAGAAAGTCGTGCTTTATGTATGATATAATTTTCTTATGAGTGACGAGTTTGTAGGCAATAAGGAACATTTCAAGATTTATCTTTTATTTTGTTGTGCAGTTACAACCCCTGGAGTCCTTTTTGGACTTGCTGGAGTTTGTGATGCCTCATACTTATTAATTCTTTATTATGTTGTTGCTGGTTTTCCATGGAACTTTTTGATCGTTCCACCTTTAGAGTATCTTTTGAAGAGTGTGCCTCCTTTGTATGAAAAGACAGAGGAAGTCTGTTTAGGTCCGTTGGATGCACTCTCTATGTCGATCCCAGTTTATATTAATATCGGAATCATTTTTATCGTCTTTTTGTTTTTTTTAGGCGGAAAAAAGAAAGACAAAAATGGATAGTCTTAAAGCTTGGTTTAAAATTGACGAGGGAGAGTCTACCTACTGGCTTACGCGGTATTGGTTTTTAAAGGGACTTTCTATTGTTTATCTATGTGCTTTTGTTCCCATGCTTTGGCAGCTTCCTGGGCTAATTGGTAGTCGGGGGATTACCCCGCTAGAGCGCTTTATGCCGCGGGTTCTAGAGCATTTTGGAGAAGGACCTCTTACCTATATTTATCAATTCCCAACGGTTTTTTGGATCGGTCAGTCAGATATTTTTATTATGTCTATGGTGTGGCTTGGGATTATCCTAAGCTTATTGGTTTTGGCCGGTAGGGCCTCAGGACTTTTGCTCTTTGTTCTTTGGCTTTTGCAGCTAAGCTTTAGCTATGCGGGCCAGTTATGGTACGCCTTTGGTTGGGAGATGAATCTTCTTGAACTTGGGTTTTTAAGCATTTTTCTCGTTCCATTTTTAAAATTTGATAGCTTTGATAAACAGGATCCACCGCCGCTTGTTATTATTTATCTAATTCGCTGGTGTCTCTTTAGGTTAGTGCTTGGGGCCGGGCTTATAAAGCTAAGAGGGGATCCTTGTTGGAGCGATTTAACATGTCTTGTTTATCATTTTGAAACCCAACCGGTGCCCAGTCCCCTTAGTTGGTTTTTTCACCAAATGCCCCTGTGGTCTTTAAAGGCAGGAGTTTTATTTAATCATTTTGTTGAACTTATAATCCCTCTTTTTATTTTATACCCCAATAAAAGACTTAGGCATGGGGCAGGTTATACTTGGCTACTATTTCAGTTCGTCTTAATTGCTAGTGGAAATCTTGGCTGGATAAATATTCTTGCTATCGTTAATGCCCTTGTATTATTTGATGATTCTCTTTTAAGAAAATTTTCTCCATTATTTCTTATAGAAAAATATGAGCTATATAAACATAGAAAACCAAGTGCAGGTCCAATACACTGGGCCCGTTATTTTGTTTGTCTTCAAGTAGCTCTTTTGAGTATCAAGCCCGTAAGTAATTTAATTAATCCATCTCAGGTAATGAATAAAAGTTATGATCCTTATCATTTAGTGAACACCTACGGGATGTTTGGAGGAGTAACTAAAAAAAGATACGAGATTGAATTTGAGGCCACCATGGATGGAGTAACTTGGAAGCCTTATATTTTTAAATGTAAACCAGGACCTCTTGATCGGGCCCCTTGTTTTATGAGCCCATCCCACTATAGGCTTGATTGGCAGATTTGGTTTGCGGCCATGGGCAGTCCATCGAGATCACCTTGGCTACAAGAGTTTTCCTTGGCCCTCTTGATGGCGGAACCTAGTGTCTTAAAGTTATTAGAATCAGCCCCTTTTGATGATAAAAAACCAAAGGCCATTAGGGCCCAGTATTATCTCTATACCTTTACCAAGTCAGGGGAAAAGGGATGGTGGAGTCGTGCCCATCAAGGACTCTATCTCACTGAAATGTCACTAGGGTCTAACCAAAAGGGTCGGTGACTTTTTCCCACTAGGGTCATCTTATTTTCTTATAAGCTCTTGAAAATTAAGTACAAATTTTCGGCACAAAGATTGCTTTTTATATTAGTAATGAAGCAAGGATGCTTCAGGGTCGCTCAAGGATGAGTTATGAAAAAAATAAGCTATTATCTATGGCTTGGTCTCTTTATATGGGCCATCGCTATAGTTTCTGAAGCCCATGGGAAAATGAAGTCCCGTCTAATCGTCAAAAGAAAAAATCCTGCCAGAGGTATTATGCGCGAAGCCTTTAGAGTTACTTCTAAAGAGGTTCATCAATTTAATTCAGAAAAAGAATTAAAAGAGGCCAAAGAGAACTTCAAGTTAGATGCGGGGGTTGAATGGGTTGTAGAAGATAAAGTTATGTCCCATTTTTTTGAGCCAGGGGATGATGGAACAGAGGAAGATCAATTATGGTTTTTACAATGGCATTATCATGATCAGGTGGCCGGAATAAATCTTCCAGCAGCATGGGATATTACTTTTGGGGAAGAAGTTGTTGTGGCCGTTGTTGATACGGGGATTACTTCTCATGTGGATTTAAACTCTAAAATTCTTGCGGGAGCTGATCTTGTTTCAGATCCTTTTATGGGAAATGATGGTGATGGTAGGGATAATGACCCAAGCGATCCAGGTGATTGGATTTCATCTGGGGATCCTTGTTTTAATGGGCAGACCATAGATTCTAGCTGGCATGGAACCCATGTGGCAGGAACTATCGCTGCTAAGACCGGTAATGCTTTTGGAGTTGCAGGAGTAAGCTTTGGGGCAAAGGTGGTTCCGGTTAGAGTGCTTGGAAAATGCGGTGGCTGGGCCAGCGATATTGCTGATGGAATTAAATGGGCCGCCGGTGTTCCTGTTAGTGGTGTTGCTCCTAATGCTAACCCTGCTAGAGTAATTAATTTAAGTCTCGGAGGCCGTGGAAGTTGTTCGGCCATGATGCAAGAAGCAGTTGATGCGGCCAATGCTGCAGGAGCCGTAGTGGTTGTGGCCTCAGGTAATAGTAATCAAAATATAGATTTTATTCATTATTCTCCGGCCAACTGCAAGGGAGTTATTACAGTGGCCTCCACTGATGAAAATATGGATAAAAGTTTCTTTTCTAACTATGGAGAGTTTATTGATATCTCTGCCCCTGGCGGTGGGGAAGTTGGGGTTATGTCTACCCATAATGATGGCACTAGAGGCCCTGGCAATAGTGACTATATTCAAATGAAAGGTACAAGTATGGCAGCTCCCCACGTGGCCGGAGTGGCGGCACTAATGGTTGGAGTTAATCCGGCCCTCTCGCCTGCGCAGATAAGACAGGCCATTGTTGATTCTGCAGCAAGCTTTAGCGCTTCAAGTAGCTGCGATGATTCTATTTGCGGTTCGGGACTTTTAGATGCTGAAGCGGCCGTGATGATGGCGCAAAGTATGGAAGCAGACCCTGACTTTGTATTTGATGAACCGGCCTTATCGGCTACCTCTGAACCGGTCACGATCACTTGGTTTAATGGTCAGGATGAAGAAACTGGCGGAGCCTGTGGAACCGTTGACCTACAAAATGGTGGAGGGGGAGGACCTTTTAATCTTAGTTTATTGCTGGGATTACTAATGGCCTTACTAATTCCAAACATCAGGGTTAACAAAGCCTGGTAGTTCCGCTTTGTTTAAAGCTGAAATAATATTTCTTGCAACGAGCTCACTCATAGCCGCTCTTGTTTCATAATCAGCACTTCCTATATGGGGAGTAACTAAGACCCTTTCATTTTTTAATAGGGAAGAGTTTGCGCTCATTGGTTCTGGCGCCGTAACATCTAGACCCACGCCGAAGAAATGACCCTCATTTACTTTCTTTTCTAAATCTTTTTCTACGATGACCTCACCTCTGGCCGTATTGATTAGGATACTATCTTTTTTCATTTTACTTAAATTTTCGTAATCAAATAAACCATTGGTCTCTTCAGTTAATGGACAATGTATTGAGAGTACGTCACTTGTTTTTAAAAGCGTTTCAAAATCTACTTTAGTTCCCATTAGTTTTTCACTTCTAGTATGGTGAATAAGATCCATACCAAAACCGTGGGTGCATCTTTTGGCCAAGGCCTGACCGATTCTTCCAAGTCCATAGATCCCTAAAGTTTTTCCTTTAAGGGATTTTCCGAGAAAGCCCATGGGCTCCCAGTTGATCCATTCTCCGTTTTTTACATTTTCACTTGCGGGTCTAATTTTTCTAGATAGGTTTAAAAGAAGGGCCATGGCCAGGTCGGCAGTGGCATCCGTTAAAACTCCCGGTGTATTTCCAACGGCAATTTTAAGTTTAGAGGCCGCTTGAACATCAATATTATTAAAGCCCACCGCGTAATTGCTTACAACCTTAAGATGAGGAGCATTCTCTAAGAGCTTAGAATCGATTCTGTCACTAAGCATAGAAATGATACCTACTTTATCCGAAGCCATATTTAAAAGCTTCTCGTAAGAAATTGGGCCCTTTTCCTGCCAAATTTCCACCTCTAGACCTGCATTCTCTAAAATTTCGATGCCATTATTAAGTATGCTCTGCGTAACAAGTATCTTTTGTTTTTCCATAGAAGGATTATAGGCCTTTGATGACAGAAAAAGAAAGGAATTGAACATGGACGACGTCTCTATAGGGAAGTTTAATTTTACAACTTATTTATTATGAAAACACTCGGTCTTTTACAGACCATATTTGCACGGAGGCAAAATGCAATTAATCAAATCCCTATTGGCCCTTTCGCTTTTCCTAGGCGCCACGGCCGGAGCAACGACACTAGCGGTTATAGACTCAGGAACGGATACTCTTCATAAAGACCTATTAGCAAGTCTTTGGATCAACCCAGCTGAAGGTGAGATCTCAAATGATCGTGATGAAGATAGAAACGGTTATCAAGACGACATCTATGGATGGAACTTTGCTGAAGGTAACAATCTTGTTATTGACCCGAAATACAGAAATTCATTAACTATGGATATTCGTAAGTTTTTTGCTCTTCAGGCAAAATCTTTTCACGGAACAATTACTGAAGAAGAAAGAGAATGGATCAAAACTAAGCTTTCAGATCAAGAGTTTTTAAAATCAATTCAGGTTTACGGAAACTTTATGCACGGAACTCACGTAGCTGGTATTTCCGTTGCTAAAAACCCTACGGCTAAGATTTTATCTGTAAAACTTATTCCAACTGAAGTTGCGCTTCCCGGTCAAAAAGAAATTGATATGGCCGCTGAGAAAGGTTTAGGACTTACTCTTGCTAAATTAGCAATGGGACAGCTTGCTAAAGCTCAACTTACGACAATGATTGAGATTGCAGCTTATGTTAATTCACACGGAGCAAAAGTTGCTAACGGATCTTTTGGAACTGGATATCCTCAGGCTAGAATGATTGCTGAATTAATCGGTAAGCCTTTTAAGCTAACAGAAGAGGAAATTGTTGAAGTTGCTAAGCATTTTCTTACAACTCTTAATAAAGAAGGTCTTCACTTTGTAAGCGAAGCTAGAAACACATTATTTGTATTTGCTGCTGGTAATGACGGTTTATCAAATGATGAATTTGGTTCTTTTCCAACTAATATTGATGCGGATAACGTGATTTCTGTTGCTGCTACTATTGATGCTGGAAAACTAGCTAGTTTTTCTAACTACGGTAAGAAAACTGTAGATGTTGCCGCTCCTGGAGTTGCTATTAACTCTACAGTTCCAGATAATATGTACCTAGAAGTTTCTGGTACATCTCAAGCTGCTCCTTATGTTTCAAATATTGCTGCTAGAGTATCTGAAATCAATGCTGAGCTACTTCCAGTTCAAATTAAGAAGATCATCATGAAAACTGTTGATAAGCGTAGAAGCTATGCTTCAAAAGTTAAAGCTGGTGGTGACGTGAATATGCTTCGTGCAATTAATGCTGCGGAAAATTCACTAAAGATGGACCTGGATAAGGCCATTGAATTATCTCACAATCAAATTACGACCAAGGATTTGGAAAAGGGTCTTTCCAAGGATGGAAATCTTCGCGAAGGGTATGTATTGCCGATGCCTAGCCCATTTGTTTTAAAGTAGTCCTTTAAGTCTATCGCGCAGATCGAAAGATCATATAGAAACCACCCTTCGGGGTGGTTTTTTTATTTCTTTGTAAGAAGAAAAGTTTTTTGAAGTGCCGTAGATACACCGGCCTCTTGCATGCGAGGGTTTCCAACTTTGATTTGCGAGTTTTCTAAAATATCTATATCAAATTCTTTTTCAAAGTATTCGTAGATAAAATATTCCTCAGTAGACCAGGGTGGTCCTTGGCATTTTGATTGATCGTATTCAAAAGTAAGCATAAGAAGCTTTCCACCTGCGTTTATATTTTTGGCGTATTGATCAGCATATGCTTTTCGATTGTTTGGGTCGAGGGCCACGATGGCGGCTCGGTCATAGGCAAAGTTTAGTTTTTCTCTTGGAACAAATTTAAAATAATCTCCGCAGTACAAATGAATTTTATCACTTTCAAAGATCTCAAACCCGTCTTCGGTTATAATTTGATATTCGATATTATTTTCATTAAAAAACTCTTCACAAGCTTTTTTAGAAAATTCAATGCCAACCACATTAAAGCCCTGATCTTTTAAATAAATTAAGTCTAAGGACTTTCCACAAAGAGGAACTAGCACAGATTTTTCAAGTTCTTCAAATTTAGTAATATATTTTAAGAGCTCTGGGTGATACTCACTTCTATGAAACCCAATAGAGTTTTGGTTCCATTTGTTTAGCCAAAATTCTTTTTCCATTTAATCCCTCTTACGAATTTTCTAAATGGGCCTTAATTTCAGCTTTAAATTGCTTTAAGTCAACGGGGATTTTTCCTTTTAGCCACTTTTGTATAAGTTTAGGATGATCTTCTTTTATACTGTCAATTAACTCAATTTCTTCTGGAGTTAAATATTCCTCTTTTTTCTTTTTTAACTCCTTTGGAGAAAGGAGTGGGTACTGGAATTTTTTATAGGCAATTAAACCTTTTGAATATCCATAGAGCACAGTTTTAAGATCTGTTTTTCTTTCGTATTGTATTCTCTTTTTCTTTCTACTTACTTTAAAACCGATGGGAATAATTGTTCTGATAGTCGATCCATTATAATAATCCTCTGAATGAACTAGCTCATGGGCCAGGATTCCTTCAAGGGCTATGTCTGAAATATGATGATCAAAAACGATAGGATTGACACCTATCTTGTAATTAGGTTTACCAAAGAGAAAACGACCAATTGTGAAGTTTGACTCCAAAAAATATTGTGGGTTTTTGATGCTATGAAATTTAAGTTTAAACTTTCTTCTTCTATTATTTCTCTCATTATCAAGACTATGATGCGTTTTCTTTATAATCGTTTCCGTCATCTGTCTTATTTTTTCAATTTGCTCTTTTGTTAACTCTTTTTTCTTCCCGGCAAAAAGGAGAGTTGGCAGAGTAAGACAAAGGGCCGTAATAAAGATGGTCTTTAGTATAAGTTTCATAAGAAGTAATAAAGCAAAAAACTCTCCAAAATATTCATGAGATTTAGCGCACTTAGAAGTGTTTTAAAGGTCATCTACTTGATTTTTGTATAAAGATTGTTCATTTAGTTGTCGAAAAGTATATGTGATTAGTTACCCCAAGCGACCCATTGGTTTAAGAAAGAAGCTAGCCTTTATGTATTTAGGGAGTATTTCTCTTTTAATGGGAATTGTTCTAATCATCTTTTTTTCCTTTCAGGTAGGCCTTATTCGCTCTGACTATAAAACTGTTATTTCTAATGACGGTCAAATTATGACCCATTCCGTTTTACCCGCCGTGATTTTTTCAGACCAAGAAGAAATTAAAAGACAGTTAAAATCAATTCAAAAAACTAATCAGTATAAGTCTATTTCGATAATAGATTTGAACGGCAATACGCTGGGTAGCTTTGGGAAGAAAATCAGTATTAGTGAATTAAACTCTTTAAGAAAAAAAGATGATAAAATGCGTTTTGGATCTTTTTCTTTAACCGGTCTTTTTGAAATAAAGGATGATGACAAGTCGTACGGATACCTTGTAATCAAATCAGTACCCCAAAGATTAAAAGAATTTTATATAGCTCAGATTATACTTTGTTTATTTATTGGCTGTATTTCCTTGGCCATGGTTTGGATGTTTACTAGAAGAGTTAGGGCACTTATCTCCGATCCAATTTATTATATTTTAGACGCTATGGAGGTTGTTAAGGAATATGATGATTATAAAATTAGGACAATGGATCACCCTGAAAAACTTTCGGATGTGGCAGAATTTCATAACTTAGCTAGAGTTTTTGATAATTTACTTTTTACGGTAGATGCCAAAAATAAAGAAATTCAAGACTATGCCCATAATCTAGAGCAAAAAGTAGAAGAGAAAACTGATGAAATAAAACAACTTGAGGCCAGTAATATAGAAGCTTCTAAGTTAAGTGCTCTTGGTGAAATGGCCGCTGGCATTGCACATGAAATAAATAATCCACTACAGATCATTGCCGGGAATAATTGGTTTCTTAGAAAAAATATTAATAAGTCTTATGAAGAGCTGGATAAAGAGAAAATTTTAAATAAAATTCAAAATATTGACGACACCGTTAAACGTATAAGTGAAATTATTAAAGGTTTAAAGAGCTTTTCCCGTGATGGCCTTGTGGATGACGTTAATGTGTACGATATTGATGAAATTATCGAAAGTACTCTTGTTTTTTGCAGAGGAAGGTTTGCTGAAAAATCTATTCGATTAGATTTTATAAAACCTGAGGCAAAATTTTATATAGAATGCCAAAAAACCCTAATGGGCCAAGTCATTTTAAATCTATTAAACAACTCAATAGATGCCATAGAAAAAGATGAAAAACCTTGGACCAAAATCGAAGTTCGGGCCCTTAGTGATGTCGTGGATATAGTAATTACTGACTCAGGTTCGGGCATTCCAAATGAGGTGGTAGATAAAGTGATGCAGCCATTTTTCACCACAAAAGAGATGGGAAAAGGCACTGGCCTAGGACTATCTATTAGTCATGGAATTATAGAACAGCTCGGAGGAGAGCTGTTTATCGACGAAAAATGTAAAAACACAAGATTTATCATCAGATTTCCAAGAGTCATCGCCTTAGCGGCTTAAGGGTTCACTAAAATACACCTTTCTAGAGAGGGCTTATTTAAGAGTTCTTAAATTAATTAGTCTTTAATTTGAAACTATTCAAAAAATCAATCAATAGTATAAATATATGTTAATAAAAAGCCGTTTTAGAGGTAGGATTCTTAAAATAATACGAAAATCTTTAAAGTTTTCGTAATAATAGGAGATTAAAAATGTGTGGTATTTTGGCAGTCTATAAAGCGAAAGAAGTAACAAAAACTCTAGAAAAGGCCATTGAGTGCTCAAGGCGTTTAGTGCATAGAGGTCCAGATGAGGGCGGTCATGTGGTTACTTCAGGGGGTACCATTCTTTGTCACGAAAGGCTTTCCATTGTCGATCTTCATTCTGGCAGGCAACCAATTGAGGGAACTGACGGTGCTTATCTTGTTCATAATGGTGAGATTTATAATCACGAAGTGCTGAGATCCGAACTAAAAAAACCACATACAAGAAGAACAAAGTCCGATAGCGAAATCATCCTTCATGGTTATGAAGAATGGGGCGTAGATATAGTTAAAAAATTAGATGGGGTCTTTTCGTTTATCATCGCAGATAAAGATAAACTTTTTGTTGCTAGAGATCCTATAGGTATTAAACCTCTATTTTATGGAACTGACTCAGCTGGGGCCATGTGGTTTGCAAGTGAGTCAAAGTCCTTGCAGGATGTTTGTGAAACTATTGAAGCATTTCCTGTAGGTCATTATTACACCACTGATGAGGGCTTTGTAAGATACTTTAAACCAACGTGGTGGACTGAAGAGCAGTTGCCAACTAGAGGACCTGAAAGAATAAGAGAACTTTTAACTGAAGCCTGTAAAAAAAGATTAATGAGCGACGTTCCGGTAGGGGTACTCCTCTCAGGTGGCTTAGATTCTTCATTAGTTTCATCTATTGTAGCTAGAGAAATGAAAAAACAAGGAAAGACAATAAAAAGTTTTTCAATTGGATTGGATAAGGACTCAAAAGATTTAGTAAAGGCCAGAGAAGTGGCCGAGTTCTTAGGTACTGAGCATCACGAAATCACTTATACAGTTGAAGAAGGTATTAGCTTAGTAGAAGAATTAATAGAAAAAGTTGAAACCTATGATGTGACCACTGTAAGGGCCTCCACACCAATGTATATTATGACAAAATATATCAGAGATCAGGGTGTAAAAGTCGTACTTTCTGGGGAGGGGGCAGATGAGATGTTTGGAGGTTACCTTTATTTTGGTCATGCCCCAAGTGCTAAAGAATTTCATGAAGAGGCCTTAAGACGAGTAAAAAGGCTTCATACTTCTGACGTGCAAAGAGCAGACCGATCCACAATGGGCGCTGGTGTCGAGGCCAGAGTTCCGTTTTTAGATTTAAAATTTTTAGATGAAGTCATGAGCCTAGATCCAGAACTTAAAATGATTGTTCAAGGCGAGAAAATGGAAAAATATGTTTTAAGAAAAGCCTTCGATACGCCTGATGATCCATACTTACCAGATTCCGTTTTATGGAGACAAAAAGAGCAATTCTCAGACGGAGTAGGTTATTCATGGGTTGACGGTCTAAAGGATTTTGCTGAGCAGGCCGTAAGTGATATTGAGTTTGCGAAAAGGGAAGAGCTCTACCCTCATAATACACCATTAACTAAAGAGGCCTTCTTATACCGAAGAATTTTTGAAAAGAAGTTCCCTCATAAGTCTTCAGAGAAGTTAGTCAAAAGATGGATTCCTCGTTGGCAAGACTATGATATAGACCCTTCAGGTAGGGCCAATGCCGCTCACGGAGCAACTTATCATGATAATGGGGTTATTGATAAGTCTGCTAAAAAAGAAGAGTTAGAAGCACTTGAAACTGATTTAAGTATCGCTTTATAAGAGAGCCGGACAAGGTAGAGAGAGGGGAGAGTTAACCTTGTCCGACTATTTAATTATTCTGTTTCTACGTCTATATTCATTTTGATGCTGCTATCACATTGAAGGTCTTTTTCCTCATTAAGTGAACACTCTACATCAGACATCTCAAGGCCTACTGAAAAAGACAATTCATCACTTGATACATTTAAACTTTGAAGCATGTCTAGACCCTGCTTCTCTAAAACTGGGCGCATGGCCATAAGGTAGTTTTCAGAGGTGATTTTGATTGATTTAATTTTACCTCCGAGTTTCTTTTTGATCTTTGCTGGAACAGTAGCATCGATACCGTGTTCTGCCTCAATGATTCTTACTCTGTTTTTCTCAACAACTTCCATTCTGGTATTATTAGGAGCTTGAGTTAGAGGAATTGGCATATTTAGAGATTGTGTTTGTCCGTCTTGCTTTACCTTAATAGCAACATTTCCACTGATTTTACTAAAATCACCTAGAAGTTCTTTACCCTCTGACCTAAAAATATCTGAACCTAAAAGTTCTATATTCATTGTCATGCTATCAATGGCCAAGGCATTGAAAGATAAAAGGATAAGTGCTGAAGCGATAATCTTTTTCATATACCCTCCTAAGGGTGTTTGATTTGTTTTTTCAAATTATTCCATAGGAGTAGTCTCAAAATTAAAAAAAGGACCTCAGTGGGTCCCTTTTTATATGTCAAAATTTTAGACAAGTATTATTCTAGAATTTCAATAAGCCCCGTTTCACCGTTCATCTTAATACGCATACCAGTTTCTAGTTTTGATGTTAGTCCTTTTATCGAAACAATGGTCGGTAGACCCATCTCTCTTGCCACAATGGCCGAATGGGAAAGGAGGCCACCTCTTTCAACAAGAAGAGCTTTAGCCGAAGGGTATAGGGGAATCCAGCCCGGATCTGTTCTTTTTGTGACTAGAATCTCACCGTTTAACACCATATCATCCCCGGGATCAAGAATGAGTTTAACTTCTCCTTCAATTTCTCCAGGACAGCAGGGAATTCCTCTCATCTGGTTTTCTTCAAGTGGTGAATCATCTAGAACGACTTCTTCGATGGGAAAATGTTGATTTTGCCAATAACATGGCCCCCTTGTGAAAAAACGTGGAGCTGGTTCCTCGCCTTCGGCATAGGCATCATACTGTCTTCTTCTCTCATTGATTATGCCTTTTAGGTCTTGAGTGGTTAAAGTTCCTTCTAGGGATCCTTTAAGTTCTTGCAAATTTAAGTAGAAGATATCTTCTTTAACATCAATAATTTTCTTAGCAGTATAGTCTTTACCAATTCCATAGAACATACTTCTAACTATTCCATAAACTCTAGTACGGCAAAATCTTGTATTCTCGCGGTTCATTACGGCCTTTCTCGCGTGCTTAAGTGACCAACTATAAATTAGACCTCTTATGCCACCAATATTTTGCCTTAATAAATTTTCTGCGTTCTCTCTTATTTCTTTTTCTCTTTTCTCAAATACCTCTAAGTCCGTTTGCCCAGCATTAATGAGGTTTTTTAAAAAAACAAAAAGTAGGGATGGGTCTTGATGTAAGTCTTTTTGCTCTAGCTTCATTTCACTCATACATCTAAAACCAAAGAGATCGATATATTCTTTGACCTCTTCATAGAAATCTTTATATTCACTCTGGTTTAATGACTCTAGACAATCTGCATTTGGGGTATTGAGTATTAGATTTTTCAACCCTTCAATTTTATCAATTTTCCCGGCCATTATAATTAATCTTTTAGTGGGCTCTGCGCTTTCTAGATTTCCATTTCCTGCCAGAAGGTCGTTATGAAAAGCATCCCCTAAGTGAGATAGCCACTTCTCAGTAAGTTTTTTAAAAATTCCATAATGCACCATTGTTAAAAAATCATTGATAATAGGAGCATGCCACTTCCAAAGCATTTCTTTTTCCATCTGCTTATAATAATCATAAATTTCATCTGCCGGCATATGGTCAAAATTAATTTTTCGAAACTTATTATATTTTTTATAAAAATAGCTAAGAAAATCATCAACGACAGTTTGAATTCTATAGTGGAAATATAAAAATTTAAAACCAACTATTATTCTTCTGACGGTTGCTCCAAAAGTGTGATGAAAGCTTGGAGGTTTAACTCTTTCTGCAATCTCATCCTGCAAAGCCTCGTCAGTTCCCATCATGGTCTCCATAAAGCCACGGTTGTATTTATAGCCAGGTAGGATTGAGGTAAGCTTGTACCAGTTTAAAAGATTATAATAGACTCGCCCGTAAAATAGCCCCAGCATGTCTTTAAGAAAATGATCCATTTGTCTGATTTGCTTAGCAGGGACTAGAAGAATCTCACAAAACTGTACATAGACTTGATGATAAACATAGTGAGCGAATCCGAAGGTTAATGGCATTGTAATTCCGCCATAGGATTCTACGATATTTGAATTATCCCATACAAAAAGGTTTCCTGTTCCTGCCCTTACGTTAGTGGTTACAGGTCTTGACTGGAGTAGGTAGACAGTATTGTCCTGAATGGCCCACTCGACATCCTGGGGGAACCTGTAGAGCTTCTCAATGTCTTTTGCCATCTTGTGTAGTGAAGCAATTTCTTCATCATTTAGTGAAGAGATATTAATTTTATCTTCAGCTACCTCGACTTCTTTAGGTTCTTGCTTTTGAGTATCTTGAATAAGCATTTTTGGTTTGTCTGTAATTTCCTGCTCGATGATCTTTCCCGATTCTTTTTCAATTTTAAAGTTGTCGGCATCATAGAGGCCTGAAACCAAGCCTTCGCCAACTCCATAAACAGAGTTTATCAAAAGGTGATCGGGATCTTCATTTATAGGGTCACAAGTAAAGAGCACCCCGGCCTTTTCTGGGCAAATCATCTCTTGTAGGACGACAGCAACTTGAATATTTTCTGATGAAAGCTTATTTTCCCTTCGGTAGACCAGCCCTCTTTCACTGTAAGCACTGGCCCAGCATTTCTTTACAGACTCTAGAACAGCATCAAAACTGCTAATATAAAGGTAACTTGATAGCTGTCCAGCGAAAGAGTGCGAGCTTCCATCTTCATCTAAGGCGGAAGACCTAACTGAGATAAGCTCCTTTCCCAATTTATCGAAAGTTTTTTTAATGAACTCTTTTACTTTTAAAGGGTATTCAGTTTCTAAGATAAGAGCTTCAATTTTTTCACAAAGCTCCTTTGGGTCTGAAATTGTGCTTTCAAGTTCAGTAAACTTTTCATTAATATTGGACAAGGACTTAAACTCTTCAAAGCAGTCTGGGCCAAGGACGATCCAAGAAGGAACTTTTAGTCCGGCCTTGGTCATGAGGTAGAGGTTAAAGCCTTTTCCTCCTGCCATCCGAGCCGCATAATTTTGTGTAGAGTTTTCATCTATGTAAAGCATATATTATTCCCAGTAGTATTTTCTTAAAATATAATTTGTGATTATTCCTGCATAAATTAAAACGATATAAACCTCACTAAACTTTCTAAACATTAGTCCAGAAATTGGTCTTTTCCCTACTAGGTAAATAGCGCTTATAATAATAAGTATCCCAATTGAAACTGCTTGATAGGCTTGCATAAAGAAAAAATCAACAGTTGAGATTAGCAGCGTAAGTACAGCCGCTGCCACTGCATGGACAAAGATAAGCATCACGGCCCCAAACTTTCCCCAGATGCTTGAGTATGTATCCACACCTTCTCTTTCTTCACATGGCTGATATATCTTTCTACCAAGTTCAAAGATATTAAAGAGGAGCCAGCTTAAGAGAGCAAAGTAGTAGAAATCCGCTTCATGATTCCAAGGGTAGTAACGACTTAGGGCCGAGAATATGGCCAAGGATAGAAAGATAGTTACTATGGTATGACTGGTGGCATAGGTTGTCAGATGTGGTCTTATTTTCTCGCCAATAAAAAACTCTCTATACATTAAGAGTGAGTAGCCAATGGCCAAGAGGATGGCCACAAAGCCTGGCATTCCACAAGAGGTGAAAAAGATTATTTCTAGAACAATACAATGCTCAATTCCCTTTTTCATATCAAAATGCTTTAGGAGACCTCTAGGAAGTGGTCGGGTAGGATTAAAAGCTACATCTGTTTCAAAGTCTTTAATTTCATCATAAAATCTAAGTTTTAAAAAAAATGCAGCTGTTCCAAATGTGACCCAGGCCAGGTGAATAGGCTCCAAGATGACGTACTTAGAGGCATCGGCCACAAGGTAGTGAGCACTGAAGAATAGAGCAATCATCATAAAGTGACTTACGGGCTCAAATCTTTCTGAAGTAAACTCCCACCACTTCGCGAGATGTTCTACTCTTTCTTGAACATATTGGCTCATGCTTGCTCCTGAAGTTGTTTTCTTAAAACTTCGTATTCAACTTTACTTTGGTGTCTAGCATCTAGCGGTATTTTGTCAGTTAAAACGATTTTGTCTACAGTGACACCGTTTTTGTCCATAACTCTTTTTATTTCCTTTTCCCAGGACTCTTTATCTCCGTGCGCATTTTCCCAGACAGAGTAGACTGCATAGGTCTTCTCTCCAAGCTCTGGGTCGGGCATGCCAAGGTAAGCAGCATACTCAACAAAGGGGAGTTTTTTCATTATTACTTCCGCTCTTACAGGAAAAAAGTATTCTCCATTTCGGTTGATGGCATTATGAATCCTTCCCATGAACCAAAGATCGCCTTGTTCGTCGACTCGGCCTATATCTCCAGTACGGTGCCAGACAATACCGTTATGATCTTTTATTTTGCTCTTAAAAAAGGCTTCTTCATTATTGTAATAGTTTTGGCAAACATGCTCACCGCTTACGATTATTTCCCCAGGCTTGCCATCTTCAACTTCAAGATCTTTCCAATCCATATCGGAACTAACTGTAATAGGATTTTTATTAATCTTTAAATATTTAACAGCAAGACCATCATCGAATTTTCCAACATTAACGCCCTCATCTTCCCATTCAGGATCGGGATTGTCTTTTCGAGCAATCATATCTTTGGCTTCTATATGGGCCATTGGTTCGACTTCAGTGGAGCCATAGAGTACTAGTACTTCAGCGTTTGGAGCGATCTTAGTCGTTTTAACTAAGTCATCTCTAGAGATTGGTGCCCCACCCGTGATTATTCTTCTAATAAAGGGAATAGTGATATCATTGTCTAAGCAGTAAGCATAAACATGCCTTAATAAACTAGGGGACAGAGTCGTCGTTGTTACCCCTGCTGACTTCATTTGGGCAATAAGAACAAGAGCATCTTTGTCACCGGCCTGTCCTACATCGATGGCCGGTAGTACAGTGGTAACACCAGCTGCTAAATTATTTAGAGAAAATATAGGAAACACAGGTAAATCAAAATCTGTATCGTTAAAGGGTAAATGTTTATCTAGGGCATAATGTTGAGCTGCAAGGAATCTATGAGTTCGATCAGCACCTTTTGGAGTTCCAGAAGACCCAGTCGTAAAGGTAATTAAGGCCGTATGCTCTTTTTCAACAGGCTCAGTGGTTGATCTTTTAATGCCCTTCATTAGGGATTCAATACTAGCGCTATATTTTTTTGTGGTGGGGCCTATCGATATTTTTAAAGGGATTTTTCCAATCTCGGGAAGATCTCCCATATAATCAAATGCTTTTTCAACAGAGATAAAGGCCTTGGCCCCAACAACTTTGGCAGCTACATCCATTTGATCTCGTCTTGCCCAACCATCTAAGAAGGTTGCAATCGCTCCAATTTTTTGAAGGGCAAACATGGCAGCATACAAATAAAGACACATTGGAACAAAGATGATGACCCGATCACCTTTTTTAATACCAAGTTTTTTAAAGCCAGTGGCAATAACCGCTACGACATGATCAAGCTCTCTGACGGTAACGGAGTCGTGAGGAAGTGGGTCGTCTAAGTTATAGCTCCATTCCTTTAACTTGTCGGGGTGAACCCAACTAAGAATTGGTTTATCGGGAATTGTTTTTACATGTTGGGTTAAGAATGAAGCCACATTGTTAAGACTTTGTTCTCCTTCATGATAACCAAAAGGTTTTTCCTGGGAAATCTTATTTCCATTTAGATTTAGTGGAAAACCCTTTTCGCTTGCCGAAAGTTTACTGATTAAAGTTAGATAGAAATTTTTTAATTTCATCAATAACTCCTTGTGTATGGGTCCATGGAAGAGCGTGTCCACCTTCAGTAAATATGACTTCTGCAACATCTAAGTGCTTTGCTAGCTCGCTAAATTGTTTATTTTCTCCCGATGTCTTATCGGAATCCCCTCTTAGGAGTAGGACAGGTATAGCTAATTTCTTTAAAGACTTAAGATTCTCAATAATATTAGTGGTTGGAATATCTTTCTCAAATAAAGCGGGTTTTAAGATTTTTGGGTTAGAGAAAAGCTTTTCACATGGCTTATAATTTTCAGGAATTTCTTTTGGGGAGGAAGAATCTTTAATCATTTTTCCTATGCTTTTCGGTGCCATTTTTGAAAGAAGAATATTCCCGAGGATGGGTAAGCTTAGGATTGTTTTAATGGCCGGAGACATTTTCTTGTCAACAAACATATACGGACTAATTAAAATAACGGCCTTCGTATGCTCCGGATTTTTTACAGCTGCATTGATAGCACTTACTGAACCCCAACTGTAGCCAATCTGAATATGCGCTCCTTCGCTAGGACCTTTATCGCCTGAATACCTGTCAACAGGATGCCAATTATATTGACTAAGTCCTTCTGAGATAAATTTAAAATCTTCCGGTGTGCCCGGAGAGCCATGGTGGCAAACAAATGTAAATTCGTGAATAACACTCATAAAAGAAAACCTTTATTTAAAAATGTTTTAATTTTTTTTCGATCAGGGTTTTTAGTAAATACTTTTTTCGTGGGGTTATTGGGCAGCCCTTCAGGGAATTTGTTGAGCTTTTCAATTTCTTGGCAAAGTTCAAATAGAGCCGCGGCTTCTTTTTCAGATGTGAGAGAAAGATACTTTAGGTAACAAAATTTATTTTTAACTCTTATGTCTTCTTTTTTTGCTACTGGAATGATTTTATGTATTTTTCCAGCATCAATTTTTTCATTCATTTCATGTATTGAAAATCCCGCATCACGGTTTTCCGTTAAAGCGTAAAGATCACAGAACGTTCCTTTGTAGTTTGGTAAGAGTCCGTGATGAATATTTAGGCAACCAATCTTTGGAGCATTTAATATTTCAGACTTATAGATGCACCTAGTTCTTAAATTAATAATAAGGTCTATTGAATGACGGTCTACAAAATCTAAGGCAGACTCAGAGTTCATCGTATCCCAGGTCATAGTGGGAATATTATACTTTTCAAAAAGAATTTCTCTTTTTTTTAAAGGTGTCTCTAAAATATTTTTAATAAGTTGTAGGCCTAATTTTCTAACGCCTAGAAGGGGAAGACCTAGTGACTGGAGCAGGGTTTTCTTATCTAGATTATCAAGAAGGACAAGGCCTTTAACCCAGTCAGCTCTTTTATTTAAAAAGCTTTCAAACAGGGCCAGATAATTTTCGGGCATATAAGTTATTCGGCTAGTAACAAGCAGAATTCTTAGTTTCGACAACTTGGCCCTCCTTGGCCTCGTATTTACATATCTCAAAGCCCTAATAATACAGGAAAACCTGTCAAAAATCCCGACATAGTATGCACTTATTACACGACGCGTCATTTTGCGTGGATTCGGGTACTTATAAAAGATATGATGGGGTATTGAGAGAGGAAATAACCATGCAAAACATTAGTGTTTATCTAAATCAAAGGGCCGCCAATACGGACTATGATTTCTGGAAAGGAAAGATTACCCGTAGTCTTTTTAGGTCAAACTTAAATTTTAGAACTCCTAATGGCCTAGCTGAATTACATGAGAATTTAAAAGAAGATATTCAAAATAATGTCGATGCCGTAGTTAGTGTTGGCGGGGATGGTACTGTTAATACGTTAATACAAAACTTGGCCAACAAAGATATAGGTCTTCTTGTTATACCTGGTGGAACGGCTAATGATTTAGCCAGTGAATTAGGAATGAATGAAAATATAAAGAAGATTTGTCAGTGTATTAGAAATCAGCAAATTACAAATATTGACCTGATAAGAATTAATAATAGACTCATGGCCACCAATGGTGGAATTGGGCTAGGTGGAGAAGTTGCCAAAAAGATAAATACAATTAGAAGAAAATACCCAGTCTTTAAGAAAATTATGAAATTTTCAGGTAAGTCTATCTATAGTTTTTTCGTGGCCCAAGAGCTTTTAGGCGTTAATTTTGAAGAGTATAATTTAGAAATTGAGTCTAAAGAGTTTTCTGGAAATGTAAAAAGCTCCTGTATTTTAGTTAATAACCAACCGATGTTGGCCGGTACTTTTAATATTGCTCCAAAAACTAACAATAACGATGGCAAATTTAATGTAAGTATTTTGACTCATGATTCAAGACAAAAATTGATCCAATGTATCTTACAAGTAGCTAAAGGTAACCTTCCAATCGATGATCCAAACTTTATTAGCTTTGAGTCAGAGAAAATAAGCATTAAGAATCTAACACCAAATAAAAAGCTAGAGTTCTTTGGAGATGGTGAAATCTTACACTCAGAAGAGTCTGAGGTTTTTGATATTGAAGTTGAAAAAGATGCTCTTAAAGTTTACTCGGCTCATATCGGCACTGATTTAGTAGACCTAGTCAACGACGTCAGCCTATCTTAGAATAGAGTAATGAAAATTTTAATGACCGGTGGAACTGGCTTTTTAGGAAAAGAGCTTGTTGAGATCTTGGCACCCCACTGCGAAAAATTATTTCTCCTATGTAGAAGACCTTCTCGAAGGCTAGAGGCTGAGTACTCAAAATTCTCTTCAGTTGTTTTAGTAAAAGGTGATATTTCATCGCCGGATATTATCGAAGATGCTGGCCTATCTAAAGAAATTCGTGAGTCTGTTGATACAATCTTTCATGGTGCTGCCTACTACGATATTGAAGGACCATACAGCAGCTGCTTTATGTACAACGTGGTTGGGACACAGAATGTTCTCTATTTAGCTAACAATTGTGAAAAGTTAAAACATATTCATTATGTAAGCACAATTGCGGTGGCAGGAAGTTATTCTGGAATATTCAATGAAGAGCAATTGAGTGAGGGACAGAAGTTTAATAATCATTATGCTAAAACTAAATATGATGCTGAGTTAATGATCAGGAATTATCGTTTTAGCGGTAGTGTCCAGATTTATAGACTTGGAATATTAATTGGTGATTCAGTTACTGGAAAAATGAGTAAGGTTGATGGACCTTATTATTTCTTTAAGTTACTGAATAAGGTTTATAAAGAAAAAGCTAAAATCAATCTCTTAAAATATTTACCTCTTCCATATGATGAAAAAGCCACAATGCCATTAATGCCAGTCGATAATGCTGCTGAAATCTTAAAAGAGGGTGTTCTTAATCCAAAGGATGAAGGTGTTAGTTGCTATCATGTGATCGCTAAAGATCCGCCCCTTGTTAGGGTTTTTGTTGAAAAGTCCCTTAAAACTTTTGGTCTTAATCTATCTTTAATAGCACTTCCAAAATCACCGCTTTATAAATTTATTCTACCTAAAATTGGTCTGCCATCAGAGCTTCTTTTATATATGTACGGAAGCTGTGTTTACGATACAAGTTCTCTAGAGCGTGATTTTGAAAAAAATAAAATAGCCTCCTATAGTGAATATTCTGAAAATTTTTACTCTTATGGGCGGAGAATGTTTGAATGAAGCATATTCTTAGCATTGCTTATTCTCTAGATAATACAAATTTCGATGAAGTTTTAAACTTTAGAGGGGAAGAGGTTAGGCTAACTCAGTTTTCAACTAATTTTAATTTCAATCTAACTAAAAATATTATTCATAAGTATGATGGACAATGCGACGTCATAGTCGTGACGGGGATTCCACCAAAGATAAGTATAAAAGGTAATGTCTTTACTCACCCCCAGGCCGAAAAGATCAGGGCCTTGGCAAGACAGACCCCGACAGTTGATGGTCAAGTTGTTAAAGATGTATATATTCCTTGGGCGATTAGACAATTTTATTTAAAAAATAAATCATTAATGGGAAATAAGAAAGTTGCCTTCTATTCTGGAGCTCTTCAGAAAAGTTTAATGGATGTGATGATTGAATTTGGTTGTAAGCTTGTACTAGCGGACCCTTATTTTTTTGCCGGGCTACCATTTAATTTGAATACGCCAAAGCAATTAGAAAATTTTGTAAAGTTTCTAACACCAGTTCTTAAAAGGATGAAAATTAAAAGATCCAATTTGTCGAAGTTTGATATTTCAAATATGGATTTGACCAATAATTTAAAAGAGTTTTTCGACGCTGATATTTTTGTCGGGAATGAATCAACTTTTAATTTAGTTAGTTTAGAGCATTTAAGAGGCAAGACCGTTATTGTGGACTTTTTAAGTCCTGGACTTGAAAGAAGATTTAAGCAGGTTGGTGTAGGTGATGTCATTGTTTGTATGCCTCAGGTAGTCGATAATCCTAATATTAGCTTCGGCGTATTAGAGGCATTATTTTTAAGTTTTGGAAAAGAGCTAGGAATTGAACCTCCATTGAATGCTGATGATGTCTTAAATTGGATTGATCTTTTAAAGCTTTCAAGTGAATTAAAGGAGCTGAATCATTCCCAGGAGGACACGGAAAATAAATTCGCTTTTATAATTCATCCACTCTCGGCAAGCATGGTTTTTAAGCATCCACTTCTTAAGTTTTTAAAGCCTTATTCAAAGCCATTGGAACGTGCCGCGGAAGAGTTAATGAGTCTTTCTCCTGGATTTTATTATGGAAGAATTAAAGGGATTGTATCAGAAAAGACTGGAAAAGAAGTTGAGGGGCTAATTTACACGGTAACAGAAACTCCTAAAAAGCTTATGGAGAGTGATCCAAATACTATCTATAACAAGCTAACAACTCTTTGTCATAATGCCGACAGAAGAGGAGCTGCCATTATTGGTTTGGGTGCTTATACTAAAATTGTAGGAGACGCCGGAATAACAGTGGCCAATCAGTCTCCCATACCAGTAACAACTGGTAACTCATTATCTGCCTGCTCAACACTTTGGGCCGCCAAGTTTGCTATCGATAAACTCGCTTTTGTCAAAAAAGAAGAGGATATTTACCGCGGTAAAGTAATGGTGGTAGGTGCAACAGGTAGTATAGGAGCGGTTAGTGCAAAAATTTTAGCACAAACATGGAGTGATTTAGTCCTGGTTGCGCCGAGGGCCTATAAGCTTTTAGAACTAAAAGAAGAAATTCAAACGATCGCCCCTGAATGCAATATCCAGGTGGGCACCTCTCCAGATACTTTTTCAAAAGATTGTGATCTTATAATTACGACCACTAGTGCAAGAGGTAAGAAAATAATGGATATTATGGATGTTAAGCCTGGCTGTGTTATCTGTGATGTAAGTAGACCTTTTGATATTAAAGAAGAAGATGCATTACAAAGACCAGATGTCATGGTTATTGCCAGCGGTGAAGTCCAGCTTCCTGGCGAAGTCGATTCTAATGTAGATATAGGATTAGAAGGCAATATTGTTTATGCCTGTTTAGCGGAAACAGCCTTGCTTGCCATGGCCTCGAAGTTTGAAAGTTTTACTTTAAGTAGAAATATAAGTTACGAAAAAGTTTTAGAAATAGATAAATTGGCCAAAGAGCACGGAGTGAGGCTGGCCAGTATTATGGGGCATAATGGTTTTATTACAGATGAAGAGTTTGATCTTTGTCGAGGTCATGCCACAGAAACGATAAAGGATTGGGGCAAGGAATGACTCAAGAGTATTTTAGTAATTTAAATTATAGTCTAGGTAATGAAGATACAAGAATGGAAGTCGAGCTTGTAAATAAATTAAAGCCTAAAAAAATATTTACCATTGCAGGGTGTGGCTCAAGGGCATTGCCTCTGCTTTCTTGCTCGCCCTCAGAGTTAACTTGTATAGATGTTGCAAAGCCGCAACTTCTTATTACTCAATTGAGGTTAAAAAGCCTTGAAGTCTTTAGCTATCAAGAGTTTATGACTTTCTGGGGTTTTTCACCCTATGATAAAACTGATTTTTCTGACAGAAGAAAAGAGTTATTTCAAAGATTAGATTTAGATCCGGAGGCAAGAGAGTATTTTGTTGAGTATTTTTCAAGGGTCAAGTGGGGAGCACTTCTATACGAAGGAAAATGGGAAAAAACCTTTTCTGTAATGTCTAAAGTCGTAAGGTTAGTTCTTGGAAAGCATGCTAGAAAAGTTTTAGAATTTGATGATTTAGAAAAACAGATCCATTACTATAATAATGAATTCCCTAAAAATAAGTGGAAGCTAATTCTCTTTGCGCTTGGAAATAAAAGTGTCTTCAACGCTCTATTATATAAAGGGGACTTTATAAAAAAGAATGTACCAGAATCTCATTTTGATTACTACCGAGAGGCCTATGAGCGGTTATTTACCCAGGGTTTAGCGAGCCAAAGCTTTTTTATGCATCTTTGTTTTCAAGGAAGAATTATTAATGAAAATGGAAATACAATTGAAGCGCAGGAGGAGAATTTTCATGCCTGTCAGCAGGCCCTAACGTCTGGTTCAAAAGTGAATATATTAGATAAGGATCTAAGCTCGGCCGCTTCGGATTTAGCAGGAAATGGTTTTGACTATGCTAGCTTAAGTGATGTTCCTTCATATTTTAGTGGCGACCTTGAAAAGAACTTCATGCAAGAAGTTCGGGGTATGATGAGTGAAGGTGGAGTTGTTGTCTTAAGGAACTACTTACGTGAGCCTGAGGTGGATGTTTCAGGTTATGAGGAAATCACCCCCAAGTTTTCTGATGAGATCAGATCAGAGAGGGTTCAAATGTATAAAGTTAAAATCTTTCAAAAAGTAGGCATGTAATTTTCATTATTTTTATATAAGGTTTATTTTACTTTAGCCTGATTTTAAACACTTATGATATAGACCCTGTAGGTCTTCAATTTCTTATGAGGATAATTCCTAAGTTTGCGATAATATTAATATATGGCAAGCGAGTCGAAAACGATCATTCTAATCGCCACGGATGATGAATCAATATTAACTACTGCAAAAACAAAGCTTTCAAAGGATAAGTTTGAGCTCAAATTCGCTGATAATTTCTCTGATGCGGTAGAGTTTTTAGAAGCTAAGTATAGTTTTAATGGAGTCTTTATTGATCCCTCATTAGGGGATGCCGGACTAAAGCTTGTTCGCCATAGTCATCAAAACCAAACCTCAGTACCTATTTATTTAATTGGGGCTAAGCTTGTAGAGCTAGCTAAAGAGATTACAAGTGAGCAAATTGGAGTTCAAGGTTTTTTAAAGACTAACGAAGAATTTGAAGAAATGGCGAATATTATTGACCATAAACTTAAACAGTTCGATATACAAAAAGCGATTAAAGAAGGTAAGGAGCTAGCAAAAAGTGAACCTGAGAACTTTGAAGACTATATTGCCATAAGGGCGGCGAATTTTTTATCTGGCTCTACTTGTTTATTTGATGTCTTCGTAAAGATTCGTGACGATAAATTTGTTAAACTTTTAAATATAGGAGAGGAGTTTGAGCCTGAAAGATTAAATAAATATTTATCAAAAGGTTTAGAGTTTCTCTATATAAGAAAAGGAGCGGAAAATCTTTATATCAATTTTTGTGATCAATTAACCAAAAAGATTCTTAGCTCAAAACATATTTCTTCGGAAGTTAAGATTTCTCAAACTTTTGGCCATGGAGAGCAAGTTATCTCTGCCCTTAAAGGCCAGGGAATAAATGAAGAAAGTATTCTTTTTGCTAAATCATATGCTGGAAATATTCATACTCTTTTAGAAAATATCTCTCAAGAAAGCGGCGCCGTTAAATCGCTTATGAAAAATGCGGCCCTATATGATCACTGTGCTTCTACTGCCATGCTGGCCTGTATAATGGGAAAAAAGTTTGGTCTAGATGCAGTTGAGTCGGTGGAAACTTTGGGGCTTGCTTGTACCTTACATGATATAGGCCTGTTTCAAATTCAAAACCCCTATGATGAAAAAGAAGAGTACAAATATTTAGACGAACAGTTTATTCAAGACGAACTTAAAAAAGAGGGGCTCGCGCAAAAAAGAAAAAAAGAACTTCAAAGAATATATAACTTTCATCCAGAAATTGGCGCAGACTTAGTGGCAGATCTTCCCGGGATTAAGGAAGTCGTTCCACAGATTATTAGACAGCATCATCTACGAATTGATAGCTCTGGCTTTGGAGCCCCAGTTAAAGCATCTGACTTTAACCCCCTTGCCCAAATTTTAGCAATTGCCGATGAATATTCTCGGTTACTATTCCAAATTTCAAAATTTAAAATTAAGGAGGAGGAAATAGCCAGCTTCCCTGAAAAATTAACAGGTTACTCAAGGCCAATTCAAAGACTCTTTCATGAAAGCTTTTTCCAGGATCTCTAACGGCAGTTAATTCTATCTATCAATGTTGAAAGGCATCTTTAAACTAGGAGTATGAAAACATTATTCTTTTTATCACTCTTTATTAGCTTTAATTCTTTTGCCTCTAGCAATTATTCAAAAATTAGTAAGCGTATAAAAAAGTCTATAAATAGTAATCCTTCCCTAGAAGGGTTTGTTCTTGGTAAAAATGATCATGGACAGGACATCCTAGGTGTCAAATTTATTGGAAACTCAAAGAATAGGGTCTCCCATTTAGTTGTAGCGGCCCATCACGGAAATGAGACAAAAAGTGCAGAGCTCGCCGCTAGGTTTGTAGAGTATTTAGATAGAACTGGTGGTGGAGAATTTAAGGATATGGACCTCTATATTATTCCGGTCTTAAATATTGGAGGTTTTAATAAGGAAGACCGTCATGAAAGAGATTCGAATAATAGATCCCATGACCCCAATAGAGACTATCCCGATCCTTGTATTTCTAAAAAGAATTTCAAATTAAAAAGTACGTCCCATTTAGCTAACTTTGTTAAATCTAAAGATATCATTGGTGCTATAACTATTCATGGTTACTATGGATCTTTAACTTACCCCTGGGGGATTTACACTGACAACTATGAAACTTTAGATCACAAAGTATTTCATAAGAAAGCTAAGGACGCAGTTCTTGAAAATAATTATATTGTAGGAACGCATGCAGATATTTTGTATCCCGCCGGTGGAGCCTTTGAGGACTGGGCCTATTTTGAACACGGAATTTGGAGCTTGTTAGTAGAGCTTGAGGACAGTCCGAACTATGGGGATGATATTAAGATGATCGTAAGAAGTCTTAAAAGCTTCCCGAGAAGTAGATCGGTAGATCATAGGCATACTGGTAGCTGTGAAAGAAATAAAGATGTAGGAATATCTAGGCCTTAGACCCTATTCTTGAACCTTTTTGCCGGTTTTTAATAATTCTCTAAATTGATAAAATAGAGCTGTGAAAAAGCTCTTTTATTTTCTGTTATTTTTTATGTTTGCAAAAACAGCATTATCAGGTTTTTACTTAGATCCACATGTGGGAATTAATGCTTTTGGAGATGCTAAGCTGGCCGGTAGAACTTTCGATCATACCCAGCTTGAGTTTGGTTCAAAAATTGGTTGGCACAGCGGTTATACTCAATTTGGTTTAGACTTTTCACTTTTATATCCAACTTATAAGGCACAAGACTCAACTCAGACCACAGAGTCTTATAGCGGATTTCAATATGGACTCTTTATGGGTGCACGCTATAGTTGGGTTAGAGGGTGGTTTAGCTGGGTAATTGCCGCTACTCAAACAGGTGATATAAATTTAGAAAAATATAAAGGTACAGGTTTTGAGTTAGGTGTAAGCTTAGGCCCTCAAAATATGATTAACTTTTTTGCTAAAATTCAGCTTCTTCAATTCAGAACAAGAGAAGACTCCCAAGGAATAGTGACAGATTTATCCAATGGGCAAGAGCTTGAAACAAAGGCCTTGATCATAGGCTTTGATATTCCTTTTAATGCCTCCGGCGCTAAAAAATAAGATTGCCATAAAACTATGCCAGTACACCTTTAATCAGGTATTTATAACTACCTAAAATTATGGGAATCTATAAAATCTATTTTAGAAGTAAGTGCCTAGAATACTTAGTCTTCTTCACTAATTCTTCCTCTAATTCTAGGCCAAAAATCCGATAAGAATTACTATAAAGAAGGGTTTTCTTATTGGGGGATCTATAAATAAGCTGCTTTTAATCATATTTTCCGTTTTGCTTTTTTTTACATCTTGTAAAAAGCAAGGACAAGCGGGTAAAAGTGTTTTTGAGCCTACGATTCAAGGTATTAATTTAACCATGGATGCGGGGGTTGATATTGCTCAAAACTCTGGTACAGCTAACCTAGATGCAACATCTTCTTCGGCCAGCAATAAAACATTTTCTTGGTCAAAAGTCTCAGGTCCTGGCGCCGTTGTTTTTGGCAATAGCTCAAGTGAAGATACAACCGCAACAGTCTCCGTAGAGGGAGAGTATGTTTTATCAATAACAGTAACGGCCGGCTCGGGTGATACGGCCTCAGACACGGTTAGTTTTTTATACGATGCTACGGCGCCAATTGTTGATGCTGGTACCGCGGCCACATTAAAAAACTCAGCTTATACTCAAAACGCTACAGTTACTGATACTAATTCTGTTTCCTATTTATGGAGTGTCGATAGTGGGCCTGGCTCAGTCGTTGCTGCCAATGTTGAGGACCCCTCTTTAAGTGTAACGGCAGATGGCTCTTATACGATTAGGCTTACGGCAACGGATGTAGCAGGAAATTCTGCTTTTGATACTTTCACATTAGATTGGGATGCAACTAGCCCAAGCGTAAATGCAGGAGCAGATAATATTGTCTCTACCGTCACCTTTCAGGACGCTACTGTTACAGACGCCAATCCCTTAACCTATAGCTGGACTAAAGTTTCAGGACCAGGAATTGTAACCTTTGGTACACCAGCCGCTGAGGATACAAATATTAGCGCGGATACTGACGGTGATTATATTATTAGGCTTCAAGGGACTGATAGTTTTGGAAACTCTAGTACGGATACAATTAATTGGAGATGGGATACTACCATTCCAACAGTTAATGAAGTAAAGCTAACTAATATTGATGCTTCCTATGGAATTGGATCCAGTATAAATGTACAGGTCATTTTTAGTGAACCAGTTACAGTGGCCGCAGGAACCCCTCAGCTCACGCTTGACATGGACGTGACCGACAGGACGGCCAACTACATGACAGGCTCAGGTTCTGATACTTTAAATTTTTCTTATACAATAGTGGCTGGTGATGATGCAGCAGACTTAGACTATGTGGGAACAGGGTCCTTAGTTTTAAATGGGGCCACGATTCAAGATGCTATTGGAAATAATGCAAACTTGACCTTGGCGACCCCAGGTGCAGTAAATTCTATTTCCGATGACCAGGCCGTAGTTGTCGATACGACTTCGCCTGTACTAACTGAAGTAACAACGAGTAAGGCAGACGGAACCTACGGAGTATCAGAAAATATTGCAATTGAAGTCATCTATAACGAAACCGTAAATATTATTGGTACTCCCCAGTTGACTTTAGAAACTGGCGGCGTTGATAGAGTAGTTAATTATAGTACGGGGTCAGGAACTCAAACTCTTGTTTTTAATTATTCGGTTGGTTCAGGTGATTCAAGCTCAGATTTAGATTATCAAAGTGCTTCAGCACTTAATTTGAATGGGGGAAGTATTCGCGACTCTGCCAATAATAATGCCGGCATCGCTCTTGCCACTCCAGGGTTAGCTAATTCAATCTCTGATGATAAGGCCATAGTTATTGATACCGTTCAGCCTTTTGTTTCTGAAGTTAAGACCCCACTTGGAAATGGAACCTATGGAGTTGGAACGACTGTTCCTATTGAGGTTGTTTTTAGTGAGGTCGTAATTGTTGGAGGTACTCCTCAGATAACTTTAGAAACCGGTGTAACTGATGCTGTTGTTAATTATTCAAGTGGCTCTGGGACGGACACTTTAACCTTTGATTATTCCATTTCTAACGGTGAGATGAACTCGGATTTAGATTATTTAAATACGGGTGCTCTTAGTCTGAACGGAGGATCGATCGACGATGGAGTTAATCCAGCGCTTCTAACACTTTCAATCCCAGGTCTTAGCGGTTCTATTTCGGATGATCAAAATATTGATGTCGACACCTCTGGTCCTTCAGTGACTCAAGTAAGAAGTTCTAAGGCCGATGGCAATTATGCTATCTCTGAGAATATAGACATACTTGTTGAATGGAGTGAAGTTGTTAATGTGTCCGGTACCCCGCAGATTACATTAGAGACAGGAGCGGCCGACTCTGTTGTAAGCTACTCAGCTGGAACTGGAACCCAAACCTTAACCTTTACTTATACGGTCACTGCCGGTGATATAAGCTCTGATCTTGATTATGTGGCAACCAATTCATTAAGCACCAATGGTGGTTCAATTAGAAATGGCGCTCTTCAAGATGCGTTTTTAACTCTAGCAGCTCCTGGCGCTTTAAATTCTATTTCAGATAATCAGGCCATTGCTATTGATGGAGTTGTGCCAACTGTCACCCAAGTAAGATCCTCTAAGGCCAATGGCTATTATAATTCTGGTGAGGTCATTGATGTCCTAGTTGAATTTAGCGAAAATGTTGATGTTCTAGGCCTTCCTCAAATCACATTAGAAACTGGGGCAACAGACGCCATCGTAAATTATTCAAGTGGCTCAGGAACGGACACTTTAACATTTCAGTATACTGTTGGTGCCACTGATTCAAATTTAGATTTAGATTATGAAACTACTGGCTCCTTAAATACGGGAGGGGGAAGTATTAGGGATAGCTTTGGAAACGATGCCAATATCTTGCTTGTCGCTCCTGGTGGTGTTGGGTCTATCTCCGATAATCAGGCCATCGTAATCGATAATACGATACCAAATGTTAGTAGCGTTGAGGCGACCAATACTGACGGCGGTTATACGATTGGGGCGCCTTTAAGTATAAAAGTTATTTTTGACGAGGCCGTAACTGTTTCAGGGACTCCAGAAATTACTCTTGAGATGGGGGCCACTGACAAGGCAGCAACTTATTCAGCAGGAGCTGGGACGGATACCTTAACATTTAGCTATACGGTAGCTTCTGGTGATACAACCGGAGACCTTGATTATAATTCTACCTTTGCCCTTGTAACCGCTGGAGGAGCTATAGATGATTTGGCCGGTAATGCCGCCAACTTAAATCTAGCATCACCTGGATCACCAAACTCAATTTCTGATGATCAGGCCATCGTTATCGATACTACCATTCCTACTTTAAACTCTGTTTTAACTTTAAAAACAGACGGAGCTTATGGAGTTGGTGAAGAGATAGATATAGTTATTCAGTTTAGTGAGGTAATAGAAGTATCTGGATTTCCCCAAATCGAATTAGAGACCGGTACGATTGATGAGGCAGTATCTTATTCGAGCGGTTCAGGAAGTAGTCTTCTTACTTTTAGGTATACAGTTAAAACTGGAAACATCAGCTCTGACTTGGATTATAAGAGCACAACTTCCTTGAGTTTAAATGGTGGCACATTAAAAGACGTTGGTGGAAATGATGTTGTAACAACACTACCCTCACCAGGGGCTTTGAATTCTATTTCTGATGATAAAGATATTGTAATAGATGGTAGTACGCCAAATATTATAGAAGTAAAATCATCCAAGGTTGATGGAGGATATGGGACTTCAGAAGAAATTGATATTTTAGTTGTTTTCAACGAGGCTGTTTTTGTAACTGGAACTCCTCAGATAACATTAGAGACCGGTGTCACCGATAGAGTCGTAAACTATATTTCTGGTTCAGCTTCTGACACTCTCGTTTTCAGATATACTGTTCAGTCTGGAGATATAAACCTAGATCTTGATTATAGTTCCACTTCGTCTCTAGTTTTAAATGGAGGTTTAATCGGGGATGCAGTTCCAAACCCTGCGGACTTAAGTTTACCTACACCTGGTTTCCCAGGGTCGATTTCTGATGACCAGCAGATCATAGTTGATACAATCTTACCAATTGTAAATGCTGGAAGTGATAGATCCGCAAGCTCTTCTTTTACCCAAGATGCTGTGATTACTGAAGACTCTACTCCTTTATATTCTTGGGTTAAGGTGTCAGGACCTGGGGTTGTTAACTTTAGCCCCAGTAGTTCTGTTCAGGATCCAAATATTTCGGTCTCAGTGAATGGAGCTTACGTCATACGTTTAGATGTTACCGATTCCGCTGGTAATTTAAGTAGCGATACCTTTAATTTAAACTGGGATAATATACCACCTCCAGCTACAGATTCTTTTACAGCAGCTACGACAAGCGGTATTGATAATGGGACTATTGATATTACTATAGATTTTCCGGTAGATGTTAGTGACTATAATCTTGTACAAATAAGAGGTGCTGAAGGGGTAACTCCGCCGTCAGGGTGCTCGAATGGGTTCCTGGTTAAATCATATACTGTAGGACAGTTTATTGATGAGACTTACGAAGCGGATACAAGTTATCCTGGTGGACAATTTTCTGGAAGGCTTTGTATTTGGGACTCATTTGGCAACCTTACTAGCTCTCAAACATTTAATTCAATTATAGCTTCAAAAGTTCATAAGGTTTTTGTAACAAATGATACTTATGGTGCAGATTTAAATTCAAATTTTAATTCAGAAACATTTGCAAATTCTCAAGAAGGTGCAGATTACAGATGTCAATATCAAGCTGACTTAGCAGGAATAAGCACATCATCTGATAAATGGATATCAGTTCTGAGTACTACAAATTATACAGCTTTCAATAAAGTCGCTATAAATGGACAAGGTCATAATATGAGCGGAGAGACTTTATTTTCTAATAAGTTTGATTTTTGGGATGGTATTCTAACAAATGCGATAAAGTTTGATGAGTTCGATGTATCTGTTGGAGCTCAGCAGACATGGACTGGCACTACTACAGGTGGAGCCTTAGCTGCAAATCATTGTACAGACTTTACAAGTACATCCTTCTTACAAAATGGAAACACTGGTCTCGCGGACCAATCAGGCAATAGTTGGGTCTCGCAAGGAAACTCAGCCTGTAGTGGAAACAGATCTTTAATTTGTATTTCTCAGATAAATATTGAGAAGTTTACCAGTTTAAGCATAACCACCGGCACAAGCCCTAGAGAGATAGATCTATCAATTAATCTTCCGATGGATAACGATGTAACACGTTTTTACGATAAGATTGAAGTTTATAGAAAGACAGGTCCGGGTGAACCAACATTCAATTGCGATGGATCTGATGGTTCATTGAAGGCTCAAACGTTTAATGGCCCTTTTACTCAAGGTCAAAGTATTCAATACACTGACAATACACCTGGTGCGCCAGGGACTAGCTACAATTATACAATCTGTACTTTCGATAAAGATTTAAATCCAGTAAATAGGGATCCAGTTCTTAATGTTTCATCAGGTCTGTAAATTCTACCACACATAAAATTGACTTCTTTTTTCTTTGTGTTTTTTGAAAATGGGCGTATAAGGCGCGCGTATATATTTAACTAGGAAAAAGAAATGAAATTAATTATCGCCTTTGCAGCAACACTTTTTATCTTAATGGTTGAAGTTATTAAAATGAGTTAGGTTCCATGCACCTTTTGGGTCCTGCTGCGTCATTGGCATGACGCTTTCGGGCCCAAAATGAGCAAGGAACCAATCTTCTTAAGATCCGCAGGCGACGCAGTCGTCTGGATTATCGATTGAACAAATCATGGCCGCTTTTTCTTCTTCGGTCTTAGCAGCTAACATTTCTGCCGTAACTTCAGCTTCTTTAGGGGCCGTATCATTGTTTACTGTAAACTTAACAGCGCTAACCGTCGCTCTAGTTCTTAGGTAGTACATTCCAGTTTTTAGTCCCGCCTTCCAAGCATAAAAATGCATCGAGGAGAGTTTTCCAAAATTAGGATCTTCCATATGAACGTTTAGAGATTGACCTTGGCAAATATAAGGTGCTCGTCCTTTTGCTAGATCAATAACAGCCTTTTGTTTGATTTCCCATACTGTTTTATAAAGCGCTTGGTAGTCCTCTGGAATTCTCTTGATTCCTTGAACTGAGCCATTATTAGCGATGATTTGATTTCTCATCTCTTCATCCCAAATACCTAACTCGATAAGGTCTTTAACAAGATGCTTATTAACAACCGCAAATTCACCTGAAAGAACACGTCTTACATAGATATTTGAAGTGATAGGCTCAAAGCATTCGTTATTTCCAAGAATCTGTGATGTCGATGCTGTAGGCATTGGAGCAACTAAAAGAGAGTTTCTAATACCATGCTTGGCCACGTCAGCTTTTAAGGCTGACCAATCCCAGTGTTTACCTGAGGGCTTAACTCCCCACATATCAAATTGAAAGATTCCTTGAGAAGTAGGTGAGCCTTCATAAGTCTCGTAGGCCCCAAACTCCTTTGCCGCATCTTTTGATGCTGTCATAGCAGCAAAGTAAATTGTTTCAAAGATATCGTTATTTAGCTCTAGGGCCTCTTTGGATTCGTAAGGCATACGCATTTTAAAGAAGGTGTCAGCTAGACCTTGAACTCCAAGTCCAATGGGGCGATGTCTTTTATTTGATTTTTCCGCCTCTGGAACAGGGTAGTAGTTAATATCAATAATTTTGTTTAGGTTGACTGTCGCTTGGTAGACGACTTCAAAAAGTTTTTGATGGTTGTATTCACCATTTTCGACAAAACGATTGAGGGCGATGGACGCCAGATTGCAGACGGCGACCTCGTCAGGCGCGGTATATTCCATAATCTCGGTGCAAAGATTTGAAGATTTAATGGTTCCGAGGTTTTTTTGGTTTGATTTTTCATTAGCACTATCCTTGTACAGCATATAAGGAGATCCAGTCTCCACTTGTGATTCTAAAATCGCAAACCAAAGGTCCTGAGCACGAATGACTTTCTTAGCTTTTCCTTGCTCTTCGTAGCTTGTGTAGAGCTTTTCAAACTCTGCTCCGTAGCAATCAGCTAGACCAGGGCATTCATGAGGACAAAAAAGTGACCACATTCCATCTTCTTCAACTCTTTTCATAAAGAGGTCAGGAGTCCACATGGCATAGAAAAGATCGCGGGCACGAGCCTCATCTTTACCAGTGTTTTTCTTTAGATCAAGAAAATCAAAAACATCCGCATGCCAAGGCTCTAGGTAAATAGCAAAGGCGCCTTTTCTTTTGCCGCCCCCTTGGTCCACATATCTTGCCGTGTCGTTAAACACCTTAAGCATGGGAACAATACCGTTTGAGGTGCCATTAGTTCCTTTGATAAATGAGCCTGTGGCACGGATGTTATGAATTGAAAGACCAATTCCTCCAGCGCTTTGAGAGATGAGTGCTGTCTGGCGAAGTGTATCGTAGATTCCTTCGATACTATCGTCCTTCATCGTCAGCAGAAAACAACTCGAAAGCTGAGGCTTTGATGTTCCCGAATTAAATAGAGTAGGAGATGCGTGAGTAAAGTATTTCTCACTCATAAGATTATAAGTTTTGATGGCCGCATCGATATCGTCTTGGTGAATACCAACAGAAACTCTCATGAGCATTTGCCCAGGTCTCTCAACGATTTTACTATCCATCTTAAGAAGATAACTTCTCTCTAATGTTTTAAAGCCAAAGTAATCGTAATTAAAATCTCTTTTATCAATAACTGCTTTATCTAGCTTTTCCGCATTGGCCATAACCGCTTCGTACAACTCTTTAGAAACTAGAGGAGCATGCTCACCGGTAGCAGGATTAACAAAATTATACATGGCCTTGATGTTTTCAGAAAAACATCCACGAGTTTCCTTATGAAGATTACTTACGGCAATTCTTCCAGCCAGTTTTGAAAAGTCTGGGTGCTTTGTTGATAGGTAGGCAGCGGTTTCGGCAGCTAATTGGTCAAGCTCACGAGTTGTGATCCCGTCGTAAATACCTTCGATAACTTTTTGAGTGATAATCGTGGTATCAATATGATCTGCATCTAGATCAAAAGCGATCTGATTGATTCTCTCTGTAATTTTGTCAAATTTAATGGGCTCTTTTTCGCCGCTTCTAGTGTGTACGTACATTTTATAATTTCCTTATATTAAAATTCCGCATCTAGCGTGAATACATTATCTGAAGAGTCTCCAAGGACTCCGGCTTTTTGATATTCTGAGACTCTTTTTTCAAAGAAGTTTGTTTTTCCTTCTAGAGAAATAAGCTCCATCCAATCAAATGGGTTTTCTGTGTTAAATACTTTTTTACATCCAAGATGAGTAAGCCAGTAATCACATACGTATTCTATATACGATGCCATGGTCTCAGCATTGATTCCGATTAAGCTAACCGGCAGAGCCTCAGTGATGAACTCTTTTTCAATTTCTACAGCTTCCGTAAGGATTTGAGTGATAACTTCCTTATCTAGCTGCTCTTCTTCCGACAGTAGTGAATGTATTAGGCATGCAAATTCACAGTGAAGTCCCTCATCTCTACTGATAAATTCGTTGCTGCTACATAGACCCGGCATTAAGCCGCGCTTTTTAAGCCAAAAGATTGAACAGAATGATCCACTGAAGAAGATTCCTTCCACAGCAGCAAAAGCTATTAATCTCGTAGCAAAGCTATCGTCACTATTGATCCATTTCATGGCCCACTTGGCCTTTTTCCCAACGCAGGGGAGAGTTTCAACTGCTTTAAACAGACGATCTTTCTCCTTGGGATCTTTGATATAGGTATCAATAAGTAAGCTATAAGTTTCTGAATGAATATTTTCCATGGCAATCTGAAAACCATAGAAACAGCGGGCCTCAGGTATCTGTACATCGTTGTAAAACCTAAGAGCTAGGTTCTCGTTAACGATTCCATCTGAAGCTGCGAAAAAGGCCAATACATGGCTTATAAAATGTTTTTCGTTTCCGTTTAGTTTGTCCCAGTCCTTAAGATCGGCCATAAGGTCGATTTCTTCAGCAGTCCAAAATACGGCCATATGCTTTTTGTACATTTCATATACAGAATCATACTGAATGGGGAAAAGAACGAATCTATCGTCATTGGGTGCTAGTAGGGGGTCTTTTGATACTGTAACTTCTTTTGTGCTCACTAAATGTCTCCTATTTTGTGCCTCTATCCTTGAGTCAATCCTTAGCAGACATAGCTATGCACCTAAGTTCAAATTGAACTTTTACGAGACCTATTACTTTTTGTTATAGCGAACTCGTCCGGGGCAATTTCCTTTCGGAAGTTTTGTGTGTGCGCCTTGGACCTTCAACACTAGAATACATGGGACGTTCAAAATCTGAAAGACCTAATCTCATGACTAATTTACTTTACTTTTAATTGACGCATTTTTTTTACTTGACCCTTTTTCTAATGACCGAATTAGAGGGAGATTATGGATTGGCGCAGTTCAAACTTTTTTTTTCTTACATCTAAACGAATCGATGAGTCATCAAGCACTTAACGTTTCGCGTGACCGCTATATTGTGGTCGGATTATGGTCAAATACTTGAATGACCCAAGATATAGGGGTGCTGTTTATGCGTATCGTCTAGAGAAATGACAGTTTGCTTCTCCCAAAACCTTAAAACGAGGGCCTTTAGCTCTGGGTTTTCTTCTATTTGATTGAAGTCATAAAGCTGATCGTCGTCACCAATTTTTCCATAACGAATTAAGATTCCGTTTTCTATTTGAATAAAACGTTTGTCTTTAACAAGTAAGCAATTCTTTTTTGGGTATTCCCAAAAACTTTTTATAATTTTTAAGTGGATGGGTTTAACTTTAACTTCATGGACCGACTCCCATTCTAAACTTAAGTTGGTCGCAACCTTTTCAAGCTTTCTTAGGGCCGAAGGTTTTGAGGCGAAGGCCAATAGGGGAATTTCATTTCCTTGAGTCTTTCGCGCCTGAAGAGTTCCAAGTTTTTCACTATAAAAAATTCCAAAAGGAAATTTGGTTTTTGCACCAGCGCGATTCAAAGGGGGCAGAAAGGTTTTAATTTCTATATTTTCAATTAATAAAGTTAAAAGCTCCCAGTTATAAACTTCAGTTGTTATATGATGAAGATGGTTATGTAGCTTTAATCCTTTTCCTCTACCGGGTTTAGTGGCGAAATGCTGAAAGACTCTTTTCTTAATATTATTTGCCTTGCCCACATAAAGAAGCTCTCCATCCTTATCATGAAAATAATAAAGGCCCCCATCTTCAGTTAAAGCATCAACTTCTTCTTTAGGGATATGGGGCGGAAGGGGCAGGGAGCCTGCCTTTTGAGCTTCAACCTGCTCTTCAATAAAGCCTTTATCGACAGCTAAATAGCGCTCAAATAACTCAACCGTGGCCAGGGTATCTCCCATGGCCCGGTGTGCATTATTAAGCTTTATCCCTAATTCTTTTGTTATTTTTCCAAGACTATAAGACTTATGCCCAGGAATAAGTTTACGCCCAAGTCTAACGGTGCAAAGTTTCTTTCTGTTAAACTCAAAGCCTAGTTCCTTAAACTCAGCCTTAATAAAACCATAATCAAAACCAACATTATGGGCCACAAAGACATTGCCTTCAGTCATCTCGACAATTTTTTTTGCCACCTCATAAAACTTTGGCGCATCTTCGACCATCTGATTATTTATGCCAGTTAACTTCGTTATAAAATATTGGATTGAGCATTCAGGATTTATTAATGTTGACCACTGATCAACAACCTTTTCGCCGTCGTGATTTACAATAGCAATCTCAATTATCTTTGAGTGCCCTGGCTTAACTCCAGTTGTTTCAATGTCAATTATCGAATACATGGGTCCGATGCTAGCAACTAAAGAGCGATTTGGCCCATGATTGAAGGATCGGTATCTTGTTCGAGATCCTCTTTGATGAACTTAAGAGGTGTAGCGAAGTTATAGGCCTTTGAGCCTCTTAGAATCTTAGTTTCCGCAAAGTTAATTCCTATAAGCTCACCAGAATCATTAAAAAGAGGTCCACCGCTTGCGCCTTTAAAAAGGGGAGCTTGATGTAAGTACCTCTTTCCTTTTAGGACAAGACCTCTGGCCTTAGATGCTTGAAGACCTTTACTTCCAACATTACCTAGCAGTCTTACGATTTGGTTTTCTTCAATTTCCAATTTAAGGTTAGGAGCGTGGGTGTACTTAGCTAAGTCTCCCTTCATTTCCACTAAACAGTAATCAAGTTCCTTATTACATTTAATCGCTTTTTTACAGGCAAAGCTTTTAGAGCCAAGGTCTGGATTAAGCTTTACCTTAAATGTTTTACAGGCCGTCATTTCATATTCTCGGTTATAAACATGAAAGTTGGTTAAAATAAAATTTCCGCCTATATAAACAGCAGTACCTCTGCCTGTGCCATCATTACTAATGGCCGTAAAAGTATTTTGGGCCAGTGCTTTTTCAAAGTTAAATTCATCTAAGCTGATTGTAAATTTGCGCTTTTTAAAAGAAAACCTTTCACTAGATTCTTCATTTACAGGGACTCTTTTACTTAGCATGGGTCCTTTGACATGAACCGTATCGCCTTTAATTTTTACACTTTTATAAAGGTAATGAAGATGGGTAATAACAGTTTCTTCGTTTAGCGACTTTTCAGTAGCTGTTAAGAGAAGAGGAGCGAAGAGCAGGGAGCTTATTATTAGTTTTATCATGTAAATGTCTTAGCAAACTGAGAATTTTTCTCAAGCTGTTTGGAGTTTTTACAATATGAAAATGAAGTGATTTCGACTACTTAAAGAGCACTTCTTTACAGTCCACATCCTTAATATGACAAAAGTAGGCTTGTTTCGTAGCAGGGTCTTTGATCGTACAGCATACATGTTTAGTCATAAGTCGACAGGTTCCCTTTATACAGCGAGGTATCTTAATCCTATCATCTTTAGCACATTCCATATTAGGTATTAGAATATCGGCACAGTCCTTATTAATTTTATTATTTAAACTCTTAAGAAATTTTGAATTTATGGACGTCGATTGGCATTGATTTTTACAACCTAGATCTTGAACCACCATGCAGTCAGAATCTTTTTGGCATTGTTTCCATTCCTTTTGAAGATAGTCTGAACCATAGAGGTTAAAGGAAAATATTAAGGCGATAATAAACTTCATTTAAATTCCGACAAAGGTCTTGGTTTACAGTTTACTCGCATGGTCTCACATCTTTTTGGGGCATTCTTGCCGCAGCAGACATGATTAAAATAAACTTCGCAGCGATTCTTTACACATTTAGCAAGTTTGTTCATTTGTGCGCATTTACACATGCCCGGGTACTTTCCAGGACATTCTTTTTTTAATTTTTCTTTGTAGCTCGGCAAAAAGCTTTTATTCAAGGCCTGCTCATTACAACAGGGACGACATGAATCTTTAAAAACCATGGTGCAGTCACTATCCTGCTTGCAGATCTGCCAGCTAGATTCTACTAGTTTATTGGTTTTAGCTTCGGCCGTGAGGCTAAAAAGTATTAGGATTGAAAGAAATGAAATTCTAATTCGATACATAGAGCGTGGTAGACGGGAAGATGAAGTTCTTGGGCCTTAAAAGTTTCTTCTTCGGGGACTTGTATGACGACGTCACACCATTCATTTGAAAGAGAATCTTTGGCGCCGGTAAGGCCGATGGTTTTAAGACCTTTTGCCTTGGCGACTTTGTAGCCTTCGATGACGTTTTTTGAATTGCCAGAAGTTGAGATGCCCATGACCACGTCGTTGGTATTTCCTTGGACCCAGATTTGTTGACCATAAACAAGCATGGGATCGACGTCATTAAGAAAGGCCGAGTTGCCTGAATGGGCCACTCCAAGACTAAGGGCCGGAAGTCCCATTTGAAGTTTGTCGGCAATGCTTGGGTCAATTGATGAGAATTTCTTTTTATCTGATTCGCTAAGAGGTCTTTTTAGAAGAAAGCCTTTTGTGAGCTCGCCGCAGAGATGTTCGGCGTCAGCGGAAGAGCCACCGTTGCCCATAACCAGAAGTTTGCCACTTTTTGTATAGCAATCTTTTAGAATCTCTAAGGCCTTTTCAAGTTGGTCTTTGCAGGATTCAAGTTTTGGATGTCTTTCAAATAATTCGCTGTGCTTAAAACTCATAAGGAGATTCTACCCTAGTCCTCTTCTTTTGACACATCAAAGTTTAGAAGATGAACAGGGGAGTCAGAGAGCTTTTTACGCCTTTTGTCGTACTCCTGAGTGGTTTTAACGGAGCTATGATTAACCTCTTGAGCGACTTTATAAATATCCACGCCGACTTCTAAGAGCTCGCCAATAAAGGTCGCTCTAGCTGAGTGGGGGGAAATTTTAAAATTTAGGCCAATTTTTTTTGCATAGTGATCTAAAATTTCATTAATAGTTCTTGGGTTTAAGGACTTGTTAAGATTTTTTGGGTTATGGGGATTTCTTGTGGGCTGAAAAAGCCAGTCACCCATTTTATGACCACGCCCTTTGGCTCGCATCCAGGAGAGATAATCTTCAATGGCCTCCACGGCCATTGGATGAACTACTTTTTGACCGGTCTTGCCGCCTTTTCCGCGAAACTCTAAAACATGATGCTCATTGATTTGAGTATAGTCTTGAAATTGAAGTTTTATGACTTCTGATTTTCTAAGACCCGTAGTAAAAAAGGTTAGTAAAAGTGCGCGATGAAGAGGACCACTTTCACTATTAATATCTATTGAGGAGATAAGTTCTTCTACCTGTATTTTCTGAAGGGCATTTGTGGGCTTTAGGACTTCGTGCCTTGGTCTTTTTACTGAGGTTACAGGGTTGAACTCGCATTCTTTTTTTTCAACGAGATAATCAAAATAAGAGGACAGAGCAGAGAGTTTTCTGCAAACCGATTTTGGAGCCGAGGGCCTGCCGTAGCGGCCTCCTTCTTCGCTTAACCAATTTCTGTAGGCAATAATTTGACCACGTTCAATTTCATTGTATTTGGATAGTTCAGAAAAATTAATATTTAGGTATTCAAAGAATTTACGAAGGTCGTTTTCATAAGATTTACGAGTATGCTTAGAGGTAAAATTATCAAAGAACTCCTCGTACAAATCGAAATTATGTGTTTTTAAAGCTGGTTGACCCATGGTGTTATTATAATCTCAAATAACACCAGAGTCTTAGTCAGGTATAACTTGCCTAAGCAAAGCTTAGTTGAGTGGCCGAGTAGCTCCAGGCGCGCATAGCGGCCTTAAAGTCCCTTAATTCTTCTTTAATTCGAATCTCAAGGTCTTCACTATGGGTCTTTCTAAATTCTCTTCTAAGCTCTTGCAGGTTTCTAAAGGTCTCTTCAACTTTAAGTTTTAATTGCTCTAGGGCAGAAAGATCAGCTCCATGTTCAGCAAGTCTCTTCTCTTGCATAAGAAGCTGTGCCTTAAGAATTTCTTCTTCGCTGGTTCTTTTAAGAGAGTGGGCCCATCCGAAATAGCTCATTATATTGATTAACCATTTTGTTGGATCATACTGCCACCATTTAACTCCGTTTCTGTAGTCATTTTGAAAGAAGTGATGAAAGTTATGATAACCTTCCCCGTAGCTAAAAAAAGCAAGTAGGGGATTATCAAGAGCGGTATTGGTATCAGTATAAGGTTGGCTACCCCACATATGGGCCCAGCTATTTATAAAAAATGTACAATGGTGAACAAAGACAACTCTACCAACGCCAACGATTGCAAGGCCTCCAAGCCATGAACCCATGGCCCAGCCAATTAGTGCTGGAATAATAAAGCCCGAGAATACACAAAGAGGTAGGTAGTATTTATGTTGCCACATAACCAGTGGATCAGCGGCTAAGTCCTTGGCGTAAACATCCAAATACTTATCTTCTTCCTTCACCATAATCCAGCCCATATGGGCCCAGAAAAAACCTTCTTTTATATTGTATGGATCTTCATCAGTGTCGCAAAAAGTATGATGTCTTCTATGATCTGTGCACCACTTTAGGGCGGAGTTTTGAAAGGCCCCGGCTCCAAAAAGAAGGAGTACGAATTTAACAAATTTATTGGCCTTATAGGCCTTATGACTAAGAAGTCTGTGGTAACCGGCCGTAATAGACATTCCAGAAAGAAAGTACATGAAGACTGCTGGAATTAGCATCATGGGGTCAAAGCCGTCTTTGGCCACATAGGTGGCAATAAGGGCCACGGTAGCAATTGGGGTTAAGATAAGAAAACTAGTGTTTACCCAGTCCAGATTATCAATTCTTAGTCTTTTCATTCCTTTCATAAATACCTCTCCAAAAGTATAAGAAAAGGCTATCACGGTGCTTTTAAGTCGGTTGTAATACAAATGTAAAAGCAAACAGAGCTAATGCATCAAGTAATATATATTTGTTCCAAGAATTGATGAGTTAGGTCATAATTTTGTAAGCAACTTTACAAAGGATGACCCATGAAATGGCTTATTTTAGTCTCAATTTTATTTAGCTCAAGTATCTTCGCCAATGATAAGCCATGGGCCGAGGTGGTTAAATTAAAAGGGGTCGTTAGCTTTAACGGGAAAGAATTAAAACTCGGTGATCGGATCAATAAAAAAGGTGTTTTAAAAACTGAGCGCAGAAGTTTTTTACAAGTAGAGATTCCTAAGTGGGGAAATAAAATTACCGTTGGACCCAAAAGTGAAATGGAATTTGATTTTGGAGAAAAGGCAAAAAAGAAATACTCTTTTTTACATGGACGTTGTCGCTGGAAAACTTACGAAGGTAAAAAAGGGGTTGGCAAAGGTAAGCTCTTCACAAAGGTCGCCTCCATGGGAGTCAGAGGTACTGACTTTACAGTCGTGGCCAATAAGGCCTTAGGTGAAACAGAGATCATCGTTTTAGATGGCTCAGTAGAGTTTGGAAACTTAAACGTGGAAGGCGATTCGGCCATAATAAATAAAGGACAATGGGGCGGAATCGGCGGCCGATTTGGAGAAAAAATTGGAAAAGTCTTAGACCTTCCAAAGGCCGTGATCGAGCAATTTGATTCTCAGCTAAAATTTAAATAGTTAAATATTCGAAACGTTTTCCATAACCTGATATAAGGTTTGTCCGCTTGCAATTGAGGCACTGGTATTGTGATTTACGACAATACCATCTTCAAGGGCCGTTACTTCCTCGATGGCCTTAGATAAACTCTCTTCATTTTTTACTTGTTTAAAGCTAAGTGATCGCGCAATAACATCGCCTTTTTTAAAGGACTCTCCCGGTGAAAAGCAGAATTCATAGAGGCCCCCTTTAGGAGCATAATAAGTTCTGTAATCTTTTAAGAGGGATTTTTTTCCTTCAACTTTAGGAAGGTCGCTTATTTCTATATCGTGGACACCTTTATGCTTTAGGAAATTTAAAATGCACTTAGCATCTAGCTTTGCTTCTTCAAAAGAAATCCTCTCTTCACTACCAAGCTCAACGGTGTAGGCTTCAAAGCTATTCTTTAGGTCTCTGCCTTGCTTTTTAAATTCCTTAGTGAGCTCAACCCAAGGCATAAAGCTGGCCTCGTCCATGGCCCCATCAAACTCACTAGGAATCTCTAAGACATGGGGAAATTTAAAATGGGCAGCTGAGCTTATTTGATAATCGGCACTGTAAAGATATCTCGCGGCGATGGGTCCCGTATGAAGATCAAGCACGATATCAGAAGGGCTTGCTATTTTTTGCATAAGAAGATTAAAGTGACCATCTTCAGGTCCGTGGGCGCGCTGCTCTACATAGTTTTGATAATGGTCACAGATTTTAAAAAGTTCGGTCTTAAATTTTTTCCTAACTTCTTCGTCAGTAGCTTTTATATTTTCTTTAACAAATTCTTCAAGTGAAAAACCTGTTTTGTTTGAGTCTAATGCCATGAAGTTTATATAATTTCTATTCCAATTATTTCCTGAAACTGGATTATAGCGCCCTTGTGTGTACATGCCAGACTTTTGATTTACGGCCGTTGGATTAGCAAAGGGAATAAAACTAATGGAGCCTTTGAAGGGATTAGTTTTAAACCAATTCATAAGCTCAAAAATAACCGCATTTCCTTGTAGTTCTGCTCCATGAACATTTGCCTGAATATGAACATTAGGTCCCTCAAGACCAGAGGAGCATCTAAAGATATTAATCCAAAGCCAATCACCATTTGGTTGTTGTTTTAAGGGATGATTAATTCTTTCTAATTTGTTCATAATTGATCCACAGTTAAAATCATAAGAGCCACTCAGCGCTTTGTCTGATTGGTCTTGGGGCCATCATATGTCCTTTATAGATAACCACTTCAGCGGGGAGATTATGGCAAAGAAAATAGGGCATACTCTCTGTAAATCCATAAGCCCCGGCCTGTTTGAAACAGAGCCAATCACCAGGGCCTACATCTTCTGGTAGTTCAAAATCTCCAAGCTTATCAAGCCCGGTACATAGGGGACCGTGGACATAAAATTTTGAGGTTTTGGCCTTTGATTTTCTAAAAAGCTCACAAGGGAATGGCTGACCTGTTAAAGCGGGTCTTGCTATATGATTGATCCCGCCATCGGTAACGAGTAGCTCTCTACCTCTGACAGATTTCCTGTCGATGACTTGCGTAAAGTACATTCCATATTCACCAACGGCGTAGCGCCCAAGTTCCATCCAAATATTTTCTAAGCTAAATTCTTTTTTTACTGCCGTTAAAACTGAGTTCACTTCCTTCCAATCGATACTATTTTCATCTTCAGTATAAGGAATACCAAGACCTCCGCCTAAATCTAAGATACGCATAGTAACTTCTAGGCTTTTAGATAGTTCTTGGCATTCGCTAGCAATTTTTTTCCAAATGGTTGCTAGTCGGTCAACTTCTAAAATATTTCCCCACTGAAAAACATGAAAACCTGCAATATCAAGTGAACTAACTTTTGAAAGCTCTAGCTTTTTCCATTCATCTGGTTCAATTCCAAAAGGAGTAATTTCGTTCCCACCTAGAACAGAGGTTCCTTCTTCCCATTCTAGCTGTACTCTTAAAAGTACCTTGGGTCTTTTATGTAGATTTTCTGCGATGGAGTTAAGCCAGTAAGCTTGATTGATGCTTTCTAAAACGATCACATCTACATCGGCCATAATTAATTGCTTTAAATAACGGCGACTTTTGCTAGGGCCTGTTGATAAAATATCAGAGGGCAAAATACCAGCGCTTAGGACCTGATCGAGTTCACCTTTTGAGGCCACATCAAGACCAAAATCTAAGTTTCTTAAAAGTTTTAAAATAGAGGAGAGTGGATTGGCTTTACAGGCGTACCAAAGTTTAAGATCTTCATCTTTATGCTCGCGCATATAGCTAAGATGCTCCTCAAGTCCATCGAGATCGTAGTAATAAAAGCTTGAATCGAGGCGATTCATGGCGCCTTTTAAAAGCTCTCTATGGTCTGGCTTGAGTATTGGTAAGCTCATTATCTTAAAAAGCTTTCAAGTTCTAAACTGGCATCTGACTTTTCGTCTCTATATTTAATAATTAAAGCGCAGTTCATTTGTATGCCTTGCTCTTTTGCCCAGGCTAGTTTTTCATTAACTGGTCTTGTTCCAGGAACAACAACAGCACCGGCCGGAATAGGGGCCCCGCGCTCTAGCATTTCTCCTTTTACACAATCAAAGACGGGAACGCCTTTAGATAAAATTACACCTGGAGCGATAACAGCTCTTTCAAGAACTTGAATGCCTTCTACAATAACTGAGCCGGCACCGATAAAAGCATTATCTTCAATAATAACTGGGGCAAGACCAATCGGTTCTAGTACGCCGCCAATTTGGACACCAGCAGATAGGTGAACGTTTTTACCAATTTGAGCACATGAGCCAACGAGGGCGTGGCTATCTACCATTGTCCCTTCGTCTACATAAGCGCCAATATTAATATAGGCCGGAGGCATGATAATGACTCCCTTAGAAACATATGATCCTCTTCTTACAGAAGAGCCACCGGGAACCAGTCTAATTCCTCTTTCAGGAGTAAACTTTTGCGGCATAAGATTATGTTTATCCACAAAGCCGTTTTCCTCAACAAGCTCACCGGCCTTAAAGGCTTCAAGAATTGCTTGCTTTACTTCTGTATTTGCCTGCCAAACACCATCAACCTTATTAGCGCTTCTTAAGCTTCCGTTTTCAAGTCCTGTTAATACTTCTTCCCAGTTCATATATTTTCCTTTTTATAAATTATTAAACCAATTATTAATTTTTTGATCAGCTTCTAAAACCTTTTCTTCTTCACACATATCTTCGTGTGTTAAGGGAGCTCTAAGTTTATTTGAAGCGATCGTTTTATTCTTATGCATAAGCCATTTTGCTGGTATTGGATTAGACGCAACAAAGAGGCTGTTGGCGCAGTCTTCCCACATGGCAGCTTCTTTAAGTTCTCCGCTTAAAGTAAGCTCCGTATACTTATGGGTTTCTTTAGGCCAGGTATTTGCGGCCACACTGACAAGACCTGTGCATCCATGGGGGGCAAAGGCTGGCAAGAGTCCGTCATCGCCAGAGTAAACTCTTCCATTCGGTCCAGCGGCTTCAACATATTTTTTAAACTCAGCTACAGAGCCGGAGGCTTCTTTAATGGCCCAAAAGTTTTTATGAGTATTAAGCTTTTTTACTGCTGAAAAGCTCATAGGCTTCCCTGTTCTAGAGGGAACATTATAAAGCATGCAAGGTTTAGTTGAAGCGTCCATTAACTCTTTAAACCATTGATACTGACCTTCATCCCCTGGTTTTGCATAGAGGGGCACAACTAAAAGATAAGCATCAATAGGAAGAGTTTCTAAATGTTTGATCCACTGTTTTTGTTCTTCTAAGTTAGAGCCACCAACTCCGCACATCACGGGGACATTAGGCTTTCTTTCTTTTAAGAAATCTAGAATCTTTTGTCTTTCATAGAGATCTAAGTTTAGGGCCTCGCCAGTTGAGCCAAGAATTAATATTCCATTCTTTGCCTCCACCTGCTGATCGAGAACCACGCCAAGTGATTCATAATCAACAGTTCCGTCTTCCTTTAGTGGTGTAATGACTGCAGTCCAAAGAGGGTAATCGTTTAAATTCATAAGAGTTCCTTGATAGCGATATCGCTAAAGTCATTGAGTCCAGCAGGTACTTGGCCGTCTATAATTTTTTGAGCGGACCATAAGGCTCCTGCTGCAAAAATGCCGCGATCCTTTGCCTGATGTTGAACTATAATATCTTCTGTTTCTGTTTCTACTGTTAACTTATGATCCCCGACAACATCTCCTGTTCTAGCAGATGTTATGTCACATTTTTGCTTACTCCAGTCTTGCCAAGAAAGGGCAGTTCCTGAAGGGGCATCAACTTTCATAATATGATGTATCTCGTGGATCTTAAAATTTGGCTTTTCAAATAATTTTTCAGCCTTTGAAAGGACCTTAATCATTTCGTGAACAAGGTTCATTCCTAGACTAAAATTATGTGCTCTAACCCAAGGGGTACCATTTTTGACGAGCTTAGAAGCGATTTGTGAAGGCCATTCAAAACCAGTTGAGCCTGTAACCACAGGTATTTTCGAATCAACTAGGATTTCAAGATAATTTAGGAATGGCTCTCCTGGAAGAAAGCTTATGATCACATCATGACCTTTTAATTTTTCTAGAGTAGGAGGATTGGTGCTATCAAAAACAGTATGCTGATTATGCACCCCTAGTTTTTCAATAACCTTTTTTCCTGTCTTTCCTTTTCCGAGTACGGCCACTTTCATCCGATAAATTCCTTGTGTAGTCGTTTGATCGCCATGGTGGCATCGTCTTCGTGCACCAGGAAGCAGAAGTTATGCTTACTTGCACCATGGCAGATCATACGGACATTTATTTTCGAATCACCCTCTTGAAGGGCATTGAAAAGTTTTTGAGCTATGCCAGGAGTGTGATTTATATGATTACCAATCACGCTCACTAAGGAGAGGTCTTCTTCTACACTTACACTGGCAAAGTTTTCAAGTTCATTTAAAAGCTTCTTGTTAAGAAGGGTTGAGTCTTCAATTGTTAAGGCAACAGAGATTTCTGAAGTTGTAATACTGTCTACAGAGATTTGATGGCGATTAAAAATTTCAAAGATTTTAAATAAAAAGCCATGCTGATGTAGCATGTCTGGAGTTGATAAAGTCAAAAGACTTTGATCTTTTCGATTAGCCAGGGCCCTAACAAGGGGCGCTTCCTTACTCTGTTCTTTTATCCAAGTTCCAGGAGCGTCTGGCTCCAAACTTGATCCCACAAATACTGGTATGCCGGCCCTTTTAGCCGGAGTTAATGTTGTCGGATGAAGAATCTTGGCACCCATTGTGGCCATTTCAGCAGCTTCTTGGAATGTAATTTCGTTTATCGGTCTCGCTGATTCACAAACTCTCGGGTCAGTTGTCGCAATGCCCGCCACATCAGTCCATATTTCTAGAAGGTCAGCATTGATTCCTTCCGCTAATAAAGCCGCAGAATAATCTGAGCCCCCACGACCAAGAGTGGTTGTAGTACCTGCTTCATTTGAACCTAGAAAGCCTTGAGTGACAAAGACAACTTCTCCGTACTTGGCCCCCATTAAATATTTATCTGAATTTGTCTTAATAAGATTAAAGTCAGGTACAGCGCTTCCAAATTGATCGTCGGTTTTAATAACCTTTCTTACGTCAAAAAGCTCAACCTTCTTATCTTCGTATAAATCTCCTAAGGCCACGGTCATAAGTGGTGAAGACAGTCTTTCTCCAGCACTCACAATCCCATCTTTTGCCTTAGGGCTGCAGTCCTTTAAAAGATTGATCCCTTTAGTGATTGTCTCAAGCTCTCTTAAAACTGTCTTCATCTCTTCAACAATTTGCGGACTGGCCTCAAGGTCACCGGCGATTTTTAAATGACGATCTTCTATATCACTTAGAATTTCTTGGCATTTATTCCAAGTGTCGGTGATTGCCGTATCAACTAATTTTAACAAGAGATTGGTTGTTCCATAGGTTGCGGAAACAACCACTATATTTGCTTTATGATCGAAGGCCACTTTGGCAGAACGATTAATGGCCGTGGCATCGCTCATAGATGAACCACCAAATTTAGCAACAGTAACTTTTGTTTTATCAGCACTCATATTTAACACCTTTTCATGCGAGCAAATTTTACTCAAACATTAATGATTTTAAAAGTTTGTGCGTGCTAAAGCGGTGAGTTAGAACGGATAGATTATCCGGCCAGAAGCTCTCCATGGGTCCTTGAATGATTTTAGGTCCATGACAGTCTGCGAGATTCAACTCGAGCAAACCAGTTAGATGAGCAACGGACTCAGCTAACTTCGGCAATTTTCCCCTGACCGACACCTCAAATGGACTCCGTTGTCCTAGATATCGGCTACCTGAAAATTGCACCTCTTCGGCAGCGCAAATTCAGAATAGTCTAAAATGCTCTAGTTTACAAGTCCAACAGTTTTGAATAATCATTGTGGGGATAAATTACATATTGAGGTCATTATGAAAAAAGTTGGATTAGTTGGTTGGCGTGGAATGGTTGGCTCCGTTTTAATGGGCAGAATGCTAGAAGAAAAAGATTTTGATCTTATCGAGCCATGCTTTTTTTCAACTTCTCAGACCGGCCAAAAGGCTCCCGCTCATGGTGGTCATGACGGAGAACTTAAAGATGCTTCTTCTATTGAAGAGCTTTCTAAGATGGATATTATCATCACCTGCCAAGGTGGTTCATATACGAATGAGATCTATCCCGAGTTAAGAAAATCTGGTTGGGGTGGCTATTGGATCGATGCAGCCTCTGCTTTAAGAATGAAGGAAGATTCAACTTTAATTTTAGATCCAGTAAATTTAGAGGTAATAAAATCAGCTCTTCATAATGGAAAAAAAGACTTTATAGGACCCAACTGTACAGTGTCATTAATGTTAATGGCCGTAGGTGGTCTTTTTAATCACAACGCCATTGAATGGCTAACTAGTATGACTTATCAAGCGGCCTCAGGGGCCGGTGCTAAAAACATGCTTGAGCTTTTAAACCAAATGAAAACTCTTGGTACCGTTGCTGAGCATGAGTATACAGATCCAGCAAAAACAATTCTTGACGTTGATAAAACCATTACTGCTTCCATGAGATCAAAAACATTTCCTAGTGAGAATTTTGGAGCGCCATTGGCAGGTTCCTTAATTCCATGGATTGACGTACCCGTAGAGGCCGGCCAAACAAAAGAAGAATGGAAAGGGATTAGTGAGACTAATAAAATTTTAGGATCTAAAAACCTTATCCCTATTGATGGAACCTGCGTTCGTATGGGGGCCATGAGATGCCATTCTCAGGCCTTAACCATTAAGCTTAATAAAAATATCCCTATCGATGAAATAGAATCCATGATTAAAGAAGCTAATGATTGGGTAAAATTTGTTCCGAACAATAAAGAAGAAACCTTAAAATATCTTTGTCCAACTTTTGCTACCGGCACCCTTGAAATCCCTGTGGGAAGAGTGAGAAAAATGAATCTTGGTGAGGAATATTTAAATGTCTTTACGGTAGGTGATCAACTTCTTTGGGGGGCCGCTGAGCCCTTAAGAAGGATGCTTAGGATAATCCTAGAGAGCGAGTAATCAGTTCAAATCCCTTGAATTGGCCTACATGATGCGTTAAGTTAGCCTTCTATGAAGCTTTATCTGACCTTATTTTTAGCATTAATAAGCTTTCAATCCCTAGGGGAGGAGCTAAATCGCTGTTTTTACGATCATGTAAAGGACGCTATTGAACTAAACAGAGAAAGAAGAGGGGCCTACTCAAAAGAAACTAATGGAGCATCAGAGAAAATAAGCAGATATCTTATCATTTGGGAGAAGCTTATTTTATTAAAGGCCAATAAATACGATCGTAAATCCTCTCAATTTCAGAACTTAGGTATACCTTTTATGTGTGAAGACTTCATTGATATGAGAGAGACTCCTGAAATAATAACAAGAACTGCGCAGATTCCAAGGGGTTATTTGAATATCTATAAACCCAAAACAAAAATCATAAAAAAGAACCTTAAAGCTTCTCTAAAGATTGGCTATAAACCTTTTAAAATAAGCATAGTCAGAGAATTAGAAAAACTTAAATTTAATAAGTCTTATGATTGTTTGTTAAGGCATCTGCTAGAAAGCTTGTTAAGGACAGCTGATCTAGCGCCAAGATATATTGCAGTCGCTCCACAAGGAAAGAAGCAAGAACTTGATAAGCTAATCAAAAAATACTTGAGACTACAAATTTTTGGAATTTCACAAGCTGTTTTCATTGATAAAAAAGCGCGGTCATTACAAGCAGAGGGTGTTCCTATCCTTTGTAATGATGTTCCACATGTACCTCTTTCCGACTGGAAATAAATCGTTATAATAAAGACTCTTATATGACCCCGCTTCAAGGAGGAAGTGTGAAATCTGGATTATTTATTATCCTACTCTTTATCGCTAGCGTCGGTCTTGCCCAGGAAAATGGGGAAGTGGCTAAAGTGCTCGTCATTAAAGGGGATGCCTTTATCAAAGGTAAAGAAGCTCCTTTAACTCTTGGATCTCCTGTAAATGAAGGAGATGTTCTGATAACCAAAGGTTCAACACTTTTGAAAGTTAGATTCTTAGACAATACTCTGGTTTCTTTAGGACCCAATAGTATGTTCAAAGTAAGCGTCTATAAAATTAAAAACGGAAAAAGAAAGACCGTTTATAATTTTTTAAGAGGAAAGATTAGGGCCCATGTAAAAGAAAAAAGAAAAGAAGGGGAAACCATCGTTTTTTCTAATGCTGAAGTCGCTCTAGGTGTTAGAGGTACTGAAATTTTGGCCAATAGCTACCTTGTAAAAGGGGCTCCTTCTACTGATGTTATGCTTACCAAAGGTGTCGTTGAAGTTAATACCTCAAAGCTTGGGACCGCGGTTAAATCTTATAGTCTAACTCCTGGTAAGGCCTTAAATACAAATCTTATTAGAGAAAATGGGATAGGTTCAATTAAGAGTATAAGTTCTAAGAGTTTAGAGCTGATTGCATCAAGTGATGAGTTTCTTCCTGCCCTACAAAATTCTGATGGAAGCTTTGTTGACCTAGATAGTTCAATTTCTAAGTCTCACGGAGTTACCTCTAAGGAAGATCCAAAAAAGGAGCAGCCCGCACCTAAAGTTAAAGAGGTTGCTAAAAAGATAGCTAATACTTCTGTTAAAGGTGTTATTGCCGGTGGATTTCGCTATATCCTAAAAAATGAGCCTTGGGATATTCGAGATGCAGTCATGAATAGTGATAAAAATAGAGCTGATAATAAGTGTTTTTATTATTACTACAAGACTATCCCGGGAAGTGGTGAATACGAACGCTTTAGAAGAGAGCGTGATTGTGACGAGTTTGAAAACGACTTATAAAATAGGATGATAAATGAAAAAGATATATCTATTAAGTTTACTATTTATTTTGGGTTGTGGATCAGGAAAAATAGTTCCAACAACCGATGTCTGCTCAGTAAAAAAGCATTATAAAGATAATGTATTTCAGGTTTATATCAACAAGAGGCCTATCAGTAATCATTATTATATTTATGAAGATGCTATCGACATAACTAAGAAGTTAGCTGAACAAAATAAATGTATGGACTAATTGCTGGGTTCTTCAGAGGGGTCGGCAACTTCAATAGGCTCCCCATTTTCATCTGTAAAAAGGTGATGCTTAAAAAAACTAGTGGCTAAGGCCATTTTAGCTAGCATTAAATTAATGGCGTTGGAATACGCAATATTCTCGGCTCCAGCATTATAGTTTCCTACCGAAAAGAATTTTTTTGTCACCAAGAATTCTCCAAGAGAAGAGAAAAAGCTTAAAATAAAAAAGCCTCCTGCCGACTTGTCCATACCTGGGATAGCCTCAGATAGATCGCTAACACCGTCGTCTAAAAGAACTGAAAAACCTATTATGGCAGCGAAGCCAGCCACTATGCCTGATACGATCTTTACCTTTTCTTTTTTACTAAGTTTTTTGGCTGCCTCATCGGTAAGTCCACCCATCTTTAAAAAAACATAAAGATCTTTATTGTCGATAAAATGCATGGCCCTTTCGATTTCAAGTTTAAAAGTTTCTGAACTTTCAAACTTGATCTTTAAGTTTTTAAAATGCTCTTCAACTTCAGAAGGTTTAATCTTTCTTTTTGTCTTAATTTTTTTTAAGCTAGCAACCGTGGCGAGTAGCTCCTTAGAGGTTTCTTCAAACTCAAATTTATTTTGCATCAAAAGCGATTCAATTTGTTTGGCTCCATTCTCTTTAAAGTCTGCAATGGATTTACCCATTTCAAGCTGTGCCTCTCTTGCGCCTTTTGTAAAGTAACGAAACAAGAGTGGAATATTAACTGTCATCCAGGCCGCTAGGGGAAGGACGTTTCCTTTCTCAAGAGAAGGTTTAACTATATACTGGAAGGCCAATGCATCTATAGCAAAAATACCCGCAATTCCTAAGTGTTTTCTTAGGGCAACTCTATCGATGCTCTTAATTGTTTTCCATATGGCCTTTGGTCCAAACTTTTCGTGAGATCTGATAATTCCTTTAGTTACGGCCTGAGATTTTAAACTCGTAAAAAGGGCAAAACCTGCTAAAAGAAAGTTGGCCGGATTAGAACCTAGGGGAGTAGAGGCAACCTCTGCTAAGGGGTCTCCTATGACTGCTGAAACTTGTGAGGCACCAAGTTCAGGGACATTGGTCGTTGCTGCCGTCAAAAGAACAAGCTTTTGAGGAGAGACTACTTTTGTCATATTGTTCATAAAAAGATCTAAGGCAATATCCAAACCCTTCATTCCTGCAGATAACTTTAGCCCTGCAAGAAGTCCGGCCGTAAGCCCCCCGTCAAAAGCTACTGAAGCTAATGGCACCAAAATTAACGGTGCAACAGTGAAAAAATTTGAAATGATCTGGGCCCTTACTTTTTGACCTTTGGTTGGATCAAGCGGAAAGAAACGTAGTAGTGCTTCAAGTTGCTCTTCATTGAAGTGACTGAGCAATTCATCTTGTTCAAGTTTGCCGTTATAATAAGTATTAAAAAGCTCATCTGATTTTGCTAGATACTGATCTAGCCGTGCTTCTGTTTCAAATTCTTTTAAGATCGCTGCATTTTCAATTTCAAGTTGATTAATTCTCGTGGTTAGTGCTGAGTTTGTTTTATAGGCTGGGAGGGCCTTAAGTCTTTCAAGTTCATTTGCGTTTAGCTTGTATTGCCAACTGACAGCTTTTAGCCTTTCATGAAATCGCATTAAAAAGCGGCTATCAAGGTTATCCTTATTCTTTAATCTCTTTAAGTCTTTGACCGTAAACTCATCTAAATCTTCATATGGTCTTAAAAAAAAGTTTATATGCTGATTACATCCTCCCATTCCATTGTATAGGGACGCTATTTTTCGATTTCGATCTAGTTGCCCGAGATTTAACTCAATAAACAACGAGCTAATGATAAACAAAGCGATAATTGAATTGAATTCCCAGTATTTTCTCACCAGTCTTTATCGGCTTTTTAGTCGTAAAAGCTTAAGTCAGGTCTGTTTAAATTTTAGACACTTATACCTATACACTCTCCTAAAAACAGCTATATATAGCAATTAACTTAGGCCTAATTATTGCAATGATTTACCTAGAAACGAGGTAATAATGAAAAGACTAATTTCCATGGCCCTAATTATGGCATTTTCAACAACAGTTCACGCTAGCATAGCCCAGGACCATTACACCGGTGAGCCAGATCCTGTGAAGAAAAAAGCAGTGCTCATCCAAGCGATAAAGCATTCTCTTTCAGAGACTCAGGCCTTACTTTTAAAAGATTATCTTCATAACTATACGGTGGAAGATTTAGAATATATCAAAGAAGACGCCAAAGAATTTGAAAAAGTATTAAGAGGTCTTGAGAACAGAGCACCTGATGATGAAGATGAGCATGGTGTGAGTACTACACAATAGTTAAGGCTAAATAGCTCCAAGAAAATATTATCGAAGGGCCAAAGAGGATTCTTTGGTCCATTTTTTTATCAAATATTATAAGTCCAATGGTACCTAACAAGACAAGCCCAAGAAAAAGATAACCAAGCTCTGCCTCAAGAGCACAAAGGCCCATCATACATCCATACAGCATTACAAAAAAGTACCTAACGTATGCTACGACAGTATTTTTTTCTTTATATAATTCAAAAGCTAAACAATGGAAAAATACAAAGCCTAGCAAGAGAAGGACTGCAGCCGTCTGGCTTTCATGTAAGTTTAAAAATAAAGGAGGAACAAGTAGGAGAGGGAATCTCAGGCTTGCAATTGAGAACGATACGAGTGGTTTTGTTATCATCTTTGAGCCAATAAAGTACCAAAGAGCATTAAAAACTAAAAGGCTAGCACTAGAGAGAAAGAAAAAGAAACTTCTCCAGTTAAACCTTATGTCCGCATCAAATTGACCTCTTTCTAAATAGGTAAATAAAACACTAAACAGTAAAAGCAAGATTGCTGATAACCCAATTAGGCCTATAAAGTATTTCTTAAAAGATTTAATATGAAGACCTTCTGAGAAGTCTCTATGAAGCCTGAGGTTAAACAGCATTAAAAACAAATAGAGGAAGTGTAGCCCATAGTATTTAGGTAAGAAGTAAAGGGGGACTAAAGAAGGTATAATGGGATAAAGTAGAAGAATAAGAGGCAATGTAAAATCAAAAAAAGGAAACCTTTTTTCAAAATAATCTAGGAAATACCTGCCAAATTCGCTCAAGCTACTCTCGTTTTTTTGGAAATATTGCAAACGTAGTTTATTATACATATATAGTAAAAGAGGGGGAAACTTGAAGAAGTTCTTTATTATTGCATGCCTGGTTTTTGGTGGATTATATTATTTTACGAAAGATAGAGATATTAATGACGTCCATAAAGCGATAGGAAATCCCGCGGTCAAAGATGTTAAAACTAAATCTGAGATAAAAGCTGAACAAGAAAAAATTAATCAATACAATGTCGGTGATTGCTTTAAAGTAAGTCCCAATTCAAGCTTTGAAGTTTATAAGATTACAAAAGTCGATTTAGAAAAGAAAGATTATCACTATAAACTTTGTATTAAGTTCAAGGGTTGCCAAACTGATTCTGAAGTTGAGCTAATAACAAACTTTGAATATGACCACAGAGAAAACTCGAAAGTAGCTTGTTTTAGATAAGTTTATAAAATGAAAACTGACCTACTTGGGTGGTGATAAAACTAAAACCATCCTAGTTT